>Ga0307443_1000011_pt1 | contig 200466 bp, 174 predicted proteins | sample SalMarSW160220MG_FD_202148 | JGI IMG/M metagenome (GOLD analysis project Ga0307443, IMG submission 202148) | Salt marsh sediment microbial communities from the Plum Island Ecosystem LTER, Massachusetts, United States - SW1601-220 | ecosystem: Environmental > Aquatic > Marine > Intertidal zone... | reverse complement strand
TGGCGGATAGAGCCGGCCAAAAGCCAGCCGTTTATCCGGGCAGCTGCCCGGATAAACGAACATAAACCTAAGAAAGTGTTACCCATGTAGTCGGCATAAATTGTTACCTATGTACCGGTTGACACATTTTTTATATTTTCAATTTATTGAGGGGTCTCTTTTTGTTCTTTTAATTTATCGCGTGGGTTATTTGTTTTCGCAAAATTTAATCTTGAAAATTCCTTATGATACAAAAAAAGTTAAAAGTTAAAGTGCAAAATGTAAAACCAAAGCTCGAAATTGAAAACTTTTGGATTTTAAACTATGGCTCTTGGCATTGGATTTTAAGTTTCAAACTTGATTCGAAGTTTAGATTTGCAAACCGGCCATGAAACTCTTTGGCGGCCCGGTCATAGGCTCTGGCCGCTTCAACTTCGCTTTCAAAATATCCTAAATTCCTACTTTTGTCATTGATTTTGATGTATGCGGACCATTTCTTTAGCTGTCTGCTCCAGGATACGCCTTTGTATTTGGAGATAGAATCGAGATGCGGACGTGAATTGGCACAATTTTGCTTATGAGTACAATTGCGAAGATTGGCCCTGCGATTATCGAGGCCGTTGTGATTAATATGGTCACAAAACCTATTTTTGGGAGTGTTCATAATCAGCCGGTGCATGAAAATCATTGTTCTTTTGTTTTTTCTTTTTACAGAACGTATAGAACGTGCGGCGTAACAGTTGCGAGAGTTTTTCTGGCAGTACCATTTGAATTGTACCAGCCAGATATAGTCTTCGGGGTCAATTTTTGCGAACTGGCCGTAGGTAAGCGGGATTTTACAGTAATCGCCGAAGCGGTCTTTATAAACAGGAAGCTCATTTCTCGGCCAGTGGTCCCTCTCGATACTGTGTTGGTCTATGTAACGGAACTGGCCGCAGGTATCGCTTTTCTTGACGATGGGCCAGCGGGCCTCGCCGGTATCGGTATCGAGGGCAGGCGCGTTTTTCAGACAATGCAGCCGATGCGAAAGCCGGCGTGAAAAATAGCAATTGATGCAATTTCTTTTCTGCTGTTTCACTGATTCACTCACCCTATCATCCCCTATCTTCTGTGTGTCTGTCCGTATTTCCTCAATCCGCGATAGACCGTGTTTTTCGCCTTTGGCGGAAAAACTGTCCCCCCACTATTGGCTCAACCTGCGCGTTTTGGCGAAAAATCGGCTATTTTTTTCTGCATCCAAAAATGCTAAGTCCTTCTTATAAAAGGAGATAAATTATTTTATTTTTTTCGAAAATGCGTGAAAAGCACCTGCGCGTTTTGTTCTATTTAGATTTATCTTCTCGGTATTGTTTACTTTTTCTTGTACGCTCAGCCCCCCTGCCGTGCTTCGGCTCAGGCATCTCGACCGAATCCCGATTTATCGGGATTGCCTTAGCTTCCAAGACTGGTAAAATAGTAGCTCTTCAGCCAGTTGAAAGAGGAGTAGCGAAAACCGAAATCGTAAGCTGAAGATAACGGATAACAGAATGGCGCCTCGAAAAAATAAAACGTATCGGAAGGATCCCCCCAAAACCGGTGTCAATGAGGGAGCAGCGAAAACGCAACGTAGCTGCCAACAGGACGATACATCAATGGATAAACAATTTTTAGAAACAGTGATAGAATCGATCCCGTATCCCTTCTACGTGATTAACGCCAATGACTACACAATCAAAATGGCTAACTCTGCCGCCCGCATCTCTGCAAGTAATAAAAAGTCTACATGTTATGCTCTTGCTCATAAAAGAAGTAAACCATGCGACACAAAGGGACATCCTTGCCCGCTTGAAATCATAAAAAAGACAAAGGAGCCTGTGACGGTAGAGCACATCCATTATGACAAGGACGGTAGTGTCAGAAATGTTGAAGTTCGTGGCTTTCCCATCTTTGATAGTAAGGGAAATGTTATCTGGGTGATTGAATACTGTCTGGATATAACCGACCGCAAACGAGGAGAGGAAGCACTAAAATGGGCCAAGAAAGAACTGACTATACGGAATAAAATCGCTGAGATATTCCTTACCATTCCGGATGAAGAGATATTTGGAGAAGTGTTACAAGTTATCTTGAAGGCTATGGAGAGCAAGTATGGGATTTTTGGCTACGTAGATGAGCATTCTGTGTTAATTATCCCCTCTATGACCAGGGACATCTGGGAGAAGTGCCAGGTTCCTGACAAGACGATAGTATTCCCTCGTGAGAAATGGGGTGGTATTTGGGGGAAAGCTCTTGTAGAACAAAGGAGTCTCTTCTCGAATAAGGACTCGCACGTACCTGAAGGGCACATTCCTGTAACGAGGGTTCTGGTCGTACCCGTTATGTATGCCGGACAGGTAATCGGACTCCTGGAAGTTGCAAATAAATCTACCGACTACAGCCATAAAGACCAAGAGTTCCTGGAGACAATCGCTGGTAAAATAGCACCTATCTTAAATGCAAGATTGCAAAGAGATAGAGAGGAGAGAGGACGCAAGCAAACCGAGGAGGCATTGCGGAAAGCCCATAGTGAACTTGAACGAAGAGTACAAGAGCGCACTGCTGAATTAGTAAAAACCAACAAGCAACTCAGAGAAACAATAGAGAAACTTGAGCAAACTCAGGAGGCGCTTCTTGAGCGCAAGAAAGCTTTACGAAAAAAGGAAGAGAGTCTTTCCGAGGCCCAGCGTATCGCACATATAGGTAACTGGGATTGGAATATTCTCACCAATCAGTTGTCGTGGACAGACGAAATCTGTCGGATTTTCGGTCTTCAGCCCCAGGAGTTTGGTGCTACATACGAAGCTTTTCTGGAATCGGTGCATTCCGAAGACCGCGAGGCGGTCAAACAGGCAGTCAATAAATCTCTGGCAGACCCCAAGGCAGTCTATAACATTGAACATCGCGTTATCCGGCCGGACAGGTCACAAAGGATTGTTCAGGAACGGGGAGAAGTTACTTTTGATAAGAATAACAGAGCCATCAGGATGATAGGTACGGTCCATGACATTACCGAAAGAAAACAGGCTGAGGATGCGTTACGTAAGAGTGAATCCGCCCTGCGAAAAAGCCAGGACAGTTTTCGTTCACTTGCGGGTAAACTGCTTTCAGTAAAGGAGGAAGAACATCGCCGATTGGCACGAGCAATGCATGACGACCTGACTCAAAGGCTGGCGGTTTTAGCTATCGAGGTTGGAAAGCTTGAGCAGCAATTTACGCCATCATCGGAACTTTTAAGTAATAAACTCAAGCAAATGAAAGAGGAAATCGTCAGCCTCTCCACCGATGTCCATGACATATCACGCCAGCTTCATCCTGCGATAATCGATGACCTCGGACTGGTCGATGCAATTAAATCCGAGTGTGCCGGCTTTTCAAAACGTGAAGGGATTTCAGTCATATCCGAACAAAAGGACATACCTGATGCGATACCCAGGGATGTTTCTTTGTGTATATACAGAATTATGCAGGAAAGCTTGAGGAATATCGCCAAACATGCCAATGTCAAAGATGCTGAGGTTTCACTTACCTGCGCTGATGGTGGTATTCAGCTTAGCGTCAAGGATAATGGTACCGGATTTAACCCGGCCCAGATTCACGGCAAAGGCAGACTTGGCCTGGCAAGTATGAAGGAAAGAGCAAGGTTAATCCGGGGCAAACTTTCAATAGAATCTCAGCCGGGTCAGGGTACGATAATAAAACTGTGGGCACCCGTGTTAAAGAGGCCAAAATGAACAAGGTACGTGTTTTATTGGCTGATGACCACAAGATTGTTGCGGAGGGTTTGCGGAGTCTTTTGGAGCCCGAATTTGAATTCGTCGGTATAGCAGAAAACGGCCGTGAACTACTGAACAAAGCTAAAGAACTTAAGCCGGATGTAATCGTTGCAGATATCTCAATGCCTTCGCTCAACGGCATTGAGGCCGTGGAACAACTTAAGAAGACCGGTTCAAATGCAAAAATAGTGTTTTTGACTATGCATCACGATGTAATGTATGCCAACCGTGCCTTTGAAGCGGGTGCATCGGGATTTGTCCTCAAGCATTCAGCTCCCGACGAGCTTATTAAAGCGATTCATGAAGCGTTAATGGGCCGGACTTACGTAACACCGATGATTGCGGGCGAGTTGATGGAGTCGTACAAAAGCGGTACCGGGTCGCAAAAAAGCATACTCGGTAAATTGAGCCTCCGGCAACGAGAAGTTATGCAGTTGTTGGCTGAGGGCAAGTCGGCCAAAGAAATCGCCAAAATCCTACACATATCCGCCAGAACCGTGGAATTTCATAAGTATCAGATTATGAAGGAGTTAGGGATAAAATCGAACGCTGAACTTGTCCAATTTGCCATTAAGCATGGCATCATTTCAATTTAGGCCCGCGGCCGACCTCGTAAATTTTCCTATCTAAATCACGTAGTTTTGCGAGTAGCACACTTAAGCCTTCCTGAAGTATAAAGAACAAGTAAGTAAAAATGTTATACCGTTGATTTGCCTTAAGCGAGTAATTATGGAAAAAGGATGTGTAATTTTGGCTGACAGTCATCAAAATCTACTCGAGGGAATAAGGGGACTGCTTGAAACTATGTTCGAGACGGTTGTGATGGTAGCCGATAAAAAGTCGTTATTGGAAGCGGCGGACAAACTCAAACCCAAGCTTGTAATTATAGATTTATCACTGCCGGCTTCCGGGCAGGCCAATATAGCACACGATTTCAAAACGCATTATCACCAACTCAAATGCATTATTTTAAGTATCTATGATGAGCCTGAGGTTGTTAGTAAAGTCATGTCCGCAGGAGCATCAGGCTTTGTTCTAAAGCGTTCTATTGTCACCGATTTATTTCCAGCGATACAGGAAGTACTCAAGGGCGGCACATACATATCACCCTCTTTGAAAATGTAAAGAAGCTTTGAAGTGGTTTATTTCGCCTGATTTGGAAAGCCACACGAAAAAGCAGGATGGAGACAGGAGTCCAGGATTTGAAATATTATATGCTATTTATAAAAAACGGAACTTAAGCAGGGAAAGAATAAGGAAAAACATATGGCCGGTCTGTCGGACATAGAAAGGATAAAAAAATGTTACTCTTAAACAGGCGCAAAAAAGAGTCAATTATGGTCGGTGATGATGTGGAGATAATTGTAGTTGACATTAATCACAACAAGGTCAGACTGGGAATCAACGCCCCTAAGTATATACCCGTTCATCGCAAAGAAGTCTACAATGCAATTGAGTATAGAAAGAGACACAAAAAACCGGCAGTGTAGAAAACAATAACTATATAAGAAAAATGCAACCTTGATGATATGGCATTATTGCGCTATGACGGTTGTAAGATTACCAGATTGTGAAAAAACAATTAACAAACAAAAGCTGATTGATAAATCAGCTTAAAACCAATACTCGTTAGAAAAGACAGTAAAAAAAGAGAAAAAAGTTTCACGAAAACAAAGAAGGGAGAATAACAATTATGGCAAGAGTAGCGAGAAAAATGGTTGAGGACGCTGGAATTAATATTGAACAGTTGCTGGAGTTGTTAATCACAAACGCGGCTGCGGAACTGACAACCTACTATTATTACACGATTCTGCGAGCGAACCTGATTGGAATGGAAGGTGAAGGCCTTAAGGAAATTGCTGAAACAGCCAGGATTGAGGACCGAAATCATTTTGAAGCCTTAGTGCCGCGTATTTACGAGCTTGGCGGCAAACTTCCCGACGATATGAAGAAATTTCATGATATGTCGGCCTGCCCGCCTGCTTCACTGCCGAAAGACCCGACTGACGTTAAGGCAATAATGACAGTGCTGGTAAATGCGGAAAGATGCGCGGTCAAAGGCTACACAAACATATGTAACCTGACGGCCGGTAAGGACCATCGAACCTACGACCTGGTTCTCGCTATCCTGAATGAGGAAGTCGAGCATGAGTCATGGTTTTCAGAATTCCTGGGCGAAGGCCCCTCGGGGCACTTTATGCGAAGAGGTGAAACTTCTCCCTTTGTCTCGAAGTTTCTGAGATAATATGGGAGAAATCAGCCGGCTTTGTGAAAACAAAGCCGGCTGATTTTGACGATTAAGGTGCTTTGAAAGAACACGGCATGTTTTTACAAGCAGAAGAAGCTGAAAAACAAAATGAAACAGAAAGGAAGGCCTTATGGCTAAGAAAACTAAAAAGACAAAAGCCAAATCCACAAGAGGAAAAAAAGTGGATGTCTATACCTGTTCAACCTGTGGTAAGATTACGAAAGGCCCCTCCCATCTATGTACACCCACAAAAGCTGAACAGATATATGTGTGCCAATATTGCGGTGTTTCCACCGGCGACCAAAGGCACGTATGTGCACCAATGGTGGCCGAGATGAAATACGCCTGTAAAAGCTGCGGACGAGTAACGCCTTTTAAAGAAGCCGTCTGTCAACCAAAGCTAATTAGATAGTATGCATTGATTGAATAAGTACGGGAAGGTCATTTTAATAAAGGACCTTAATTTTGTTAAAAACAACAACCAGAAAATATTCAACAAAAAAAAGGAGTAAAAAAATGAAAAAGTTAGATTTGATAATATGGACACTCCTGGTAATAGGTGGTCTGAACTGGGGTCTCGTTGGGATACTCAATTTTGATTTAGTTGCTGCGATCTTCGGAGATATGAGTGTTCTTAGCAGAATTGTTTACACACTCGTAGGGCTCGCAGCTATTTATGATGTTCTGGCAGTAAAGGCCATATGGGAAAGATGGGGCATGAGTTATCATACTCCCTCACCACAAGCCTAAAAAATATGACTATTTGACAGAATTGAAAATTAGAGTGGCATAAGCAAAGGAAAGCTTAGCTCTAAAATTACTACATAACAGGTTTTCGTAAATAAAAGGAGGTCGATTATGTGTCAAACATGTGGATGTTCGCCGTGCAAAAAATGTGTCAGGCCCATAAAGAACAAAGTTTGTTCCGGTTGCAAAAAGGCTGCTAAAGAGTGCACGTGCGAACCAAAATAGCCGGTAGAATTTTACCTGCTAAAGCCGGATAAAGTTTGAATTGACCGCCTTAATGTTTGGCAAGAAAAATACAGAAAGCTATCCTGTATTAGCACTCTAAATTAAACAATGTATGTATTTTGGGCTACCTGACCTTAAGTTGTGAGTCGCAGTATATAAAATGAAAGCAGGAAAGATTCTCTTAAAAAGATTTTCAAACAAGTGTATGATTATACAAAAAGAAAGGGGCGTTTACTATGGCTGTAACAGCTTCTAAAATGCTTCAATTAGGGACATTAGCGCCGGATTTTTCTCTGCCTGATACCAAAGGCGATGTGATTTCGCTATCTGATTTCAGGCAGTTCCCGGCACTTTTGGTTATCTTTATGTGTAACCACTGCCCTTTTGTCAAACATGTCTTGAGTAAGATGACCGCGTTGATTAAAGAATACCAGGCAAAAGGTGTAGCTGTTGTTGGTATAAATTCAAACGATGTTTCCAGCTATCCGGAAGACAATCCCGAGATGATGGCCAAAGCGGCCGAGGAGACCGGCTTTACTTTTCCTTATCTGTATGACGAGAACCAGCAAGTCGCCAAGACATACCGTGCCGCATGTACACCTGATTTTTTCCTATTTGATAAGGATAAAAAGCTTGTTTATCGAGGTCAGATGGATAACAGCAGGCCAAGCAACGACATACCCATAACCGGTAATGACCTGACTGCGGCGATAGATTCAATCCTTGCAGACAAGTCGGTTAACCCTAATCAGAAACCCAGTATGGGCTGCAACATAAAATGGAAACAGGGAAACGAACCGAGATATGCAAGGTGACGAATAAATTTGAAAATAACTAATTCAAGATTTTCAGGGAGATGAAAAAATGGCTGTAACACTGGAAAAACTGATAGATTTACTGAATATGGATTTGGAACTGGAATACTCTGCTGCGATACAATACATAAATCACGCAGCAGTAATGACCGGGGCAGCTTATGGGGACATAATAAAGGAGCTCAAGATTCACGCAAACGAGGAGATTCAACACGCTATGACCCTGGCGGACCAGATAGATTACCTCGGGGGTAGTCCAAGTGTCAACGTGGGAAAAACTAACACTTCAATAGAAAACGAGGAGATGTTAAAACAGGACCTTGACGGCGAGGAAGACGCGATAAAGAGGTACAAGGTAAGAGTAGAACAAGCCGAGCAACTCAAAGAATTTGCTTTGGCACAACAGCTAAGAAATATTTTAGCTACCGAACAAGAACACGCAATGGACCTGAAACAGGCTCTTGGCAAATAACACTATCAAAGTAAGCATAGTTAATGATGAGGTAAAGTTATGGAAGAACGAACTGGTTTGGTAACTATGAAGGGCCAAGGCTTAACACTACTGGGTAATGAGGTTAAACTGGGCCAGAAAGCACCGGATTTTGAGGTAGTCGCAAACGATTTAACAATGGTTAAATCTTCATCTTTTCAGGGCAAGGTCTGCATAATTTCTTCGGTGCCGTCCCTTGATACCTCCGTATGTGACAAAATGACACGCAGGTTTAACGAGGAGGCTGCCGCCCTCGGCGAGGATGTGATTGTCCTTACTATTAGTATGGACCTTCCATTTGCACAAAAACGCTGGTGTGGCGCTGCAAATATAGATAAAGTTCAAACATTTTCCGACCATCGGTCCACATCGTTTGGCACGGCTTTTGGGGTTTTAATAAAGGAATTACGACTCCTGGCCCGGGCGGTGTTTGTAGTAAATAAGGATGGAACCATAAAATATATGCAATTAGTTAACGAGTTGACTAATGAACCTGATTACCAGGCGGCTTTGGATGCCACCAGAGAATTAATATGAAGTAAGGCAAACTTTATCTCAATAATATAAAAGGAGGAAAATTATGATTGAAAGGTTACAAATTTATAAATGCAAGGATTGTAACGCCGCCGTTGAGGTCCTTTATGACTGTGAGTGTGAGTTGTCCTGCTGTGGCCAGACGATGGAAAATCTTGTTGCAAAGACGGCCGACGAGGGTAAGGAAAAACATGTTCCTGTAATTGAAAAAGTTGACGGTGGTATTAAAGTAAAAATTGGAAGCGTCCCTCATCCAATGGAAGAAAAACACTATATCGAGTGGATTGAGCTGCTTAGCGATGGCAAAGCATACAGACAATTCCTTAAGCCGGGGATGGCACCTGAGACAGTGTTTAATGTTGAGGGCGGAACAATCAGCGCAAGAGAACACTGTAACATTCATGGCTTGTGGACAGGCAAGTAACAACGATTGGTAAAAAAACAAAGAAGATTCCGTGAATTTTAATGGCTGATAAGGAACAAGCCAAGCGCGTATAAATGCCACCAGTAGCGATAGAAGGAGAGCAAAATGAGCAAGCTTTTATACATTCAGGCCTCGCCAAGAGGCAAACGTTCTCATTGTATCGCCGTTGCTGATGCGTTTATAGAGTCGTATAAACAAAAACATCCGGAAGATGAAATTGTAACGTTAAATGTTTTCGAAGCACCCATACCAAATTTTGACGGTCCGGCCGTTCAGGCCAAGTATACGGTTATGCACGGCCAGTCACATTCTAAAGAAGAGTTGCAGGCGTGGAAGAAGGTTGAGAAAATAATTGAGCAGTTTAAAACCGCTGACAAATACGTCCTTGCTGTGCCGATGTGGAATTTCAGCATCCCTTATCGGCTTAAGCAATATATAGACATCCTTGTTCAGCCCGGTTATACATTTAGTTTTAGTGCGAATGAAGGTTATAAAGGCCTTGTCACCGGCAAGCCGTTATTAGTTGTTTATGCCCGCGGCGGTGAGTATTCCGCCGGCAGCCAGGCTGAAACATTTGACTTGCAAAAGAAATATACCGAGCTGATATTCGGATTCATCGGCTTTAGGGATATTCGCTCAGTAATTGTTGAGCCAACCTTACAAGGCGGCCCGGATCTCGCAGAGACAAAGCAACAGGAGGCTATCAACAAAGCAAGTGAAATAGCAAATGCTTTTTAATGTGATTCAGAGCAAAAATTAGGGTTTAAATACAGAGAGAAACTATGAATATATATGAATACGCAATGCAGATGGAGAAGGACGGGGAAAATTACTACCGTCAACTGGCCGAGCAGACCACCAACAAAGGCCTAAAAACCATTCTCGAAATGTTAGCGGATGAAGAGGTTATTCACTACAACGTCATAGAAAATCTGAAAGCCTCCCAACCAACACTGGCTGAAACCACACTGCTTACCGATGCAAAGAACCTCTTCGCTCAAATGCGGGATTCCAACGAAAACATCGATTCCGACCTCGGCCAAATCGAGCTTTATAAAAAGGCCCAGGATATTGAGAAGAAAAGCCAGGATTTCTACCAGAAAAAGGCTGACGAAGTCAAAAAAGAATACCAGAAAGGAATCCTTCTGAGATTGGCAAACGAAGAGAAGAAACACTATTTTTTACTGGAAAATATCATTGAATTTGTTTCGAGACCGGAGCAATGGCTCGAAGACGCTGAGTTCAACCATTTAGAAGAGTATTAAAAATGGACTTGCGGGAAGGGAATAAAAGATGAGAAATGCATTCAGAAAAAAATGTGTGATATCAGGGATTATGGTTCTATTTGCAACTTTTGCATCGATCGTTTACTCACACTGCCAAATACCGTGTGGAATTTACAACGACCCGGCCAGGTTAGATTCGATTGCAGAGCATATTACTACAATTGAAAAATCGATGCAGCAGATAACAGAGCTGTCCAAGAAGGACAAACTAAATATGAATCAAATAGTCCGCTGGATTCAAAACAAAGAAAAACATGCCGACGAGTTGAGTGATATAGTTACATATTACTTTCTGGCGCAGCGTATAAAACCTGTCGACAAATCCCAGGGCAAGACTTACCAAGAGTACATCAAGAAGCTGACTTTGCTCCACGAAATTCTTGTTTACAGTATGAAGGCCAAGCAGACGAGTGACCTTTCGAACGTTGAAAAACTGAGAACCCTATCGGCCGAATTTAAAGATATTTATATCGAACACGGCCATAAACATTAATCGCTTATTTGGATAGCCGGGCAATCTTATGAACAAAAAGACGGCATTAAGCAACAAAGACGGCATCTCTATCGTATTATGCGGCCAAGCGGGCCAGGGCATACAGACCGTTGAGTTTCTTCTAACGAGAATCTTCAAACTTGCCGGCTTCAACGTTTTTGCGACAAAGGAATATATGTCGCGTATTCGCGGTGGAATGAACTCTACCCAGATAAGAGTATCTTCGCAACCTGTCCGTGCCTGTTCAAGCCGGATAGATATTCTTATTCCTCTTAATAAAGGAGCTTTCAAACACGTCAAAGAAAGAATCTCGCCCCATACAACTATTCTGGCGGAAAAAGAAACTATAGGCGAAGATTTTGGCCGGGCCGGTTATAAGTTTGTCAATGTACCATTCACTAAAACAGCTACTGAAATTGGCAACAAAATTTATTCAAACGTAGTTGCTGTTGGGACAATCGCCGGTTTGTTTGGAATCGAGCCACAAACAATAAACGAGTACACTAAAGAATTTTTCTCTGCTAAATCCAAGGATATCATTCAAAAAAATATCGAGGCTGTGGAAAAAGGTTACAATCTTGGCACTAATTTAATCAATTCCTTCGAAAAGCAAATCGATATTCGCAGTAATGCTGATGTTAAAAACCAAATTCTTGTAAGCGGCACTGAAGCGGTCGCTCTCGGTGCAATAGCCGGGGGTTGTAATTTCATTTCAGCTTATCCTATGTCTCCTTCAACCGGAGTACTAACATTTCTCGCCAAGCAGGCAAAAGACTTCGGCATAATAGCCGAGCAGGCCGAGGACGAGATAGCTGCAATAAATATGGCTATTGGGGCATGGTATGCCGGTGCAAGAGCAATGGTTACCACGTCAGGCGGAGGTTTTGCCCTTATGACAGAGGGCCTTAGCCTGGCAGGTATGTTGGAAAGCCCAATAGTAATTCACCTTGCTCAGAGACCCGGCCCGGCAACAGGGCTTCCCACCAGAACCGAGCAAGCCGACCTTGAACTTGCCCTTTACGCCGGGCATGGTGAGTTTCCACGCATTATTTTTGCCCCCGGCACGCTTGAGGATGCCTTCTATTTAACACAGAAGGCCTTTAACCTTGCCGATAAATACCAGATCCCCGTGTTTATTCTCACCGACCAGTATCTCGTCGATTCCTATTACAACAGCCCTGCTTTTAAGCTTTCAGGTTTAACAGTTGAAAAACATATTATTAAAACTTCCAAAGATTATGAAAGATACGCCCTGACTGGTAGCGGTTTATCACCCCGTGGAATACCTGGATTCGGGCAGGGGTTGGTGGCGGTCGATAGTGACGAACATGACCAGGCCGGGCACATTACCGAAGACCTTGATTTACGAACACAAATGGTCGACAAAAGACTCAGGAAGCTCGAACTTCTGAAGGATGAAATAATACCACCCGAACTGATCGGGCCTGAGGATTATCATAACCTGGTCGTGTGCTGGGGCTCAACATGCAATATTGTAGATGAGGCTGTCAAAAATCTCGACAGAGACGACACAGCGTTTTTACACTTCAAGCAAATATACCCCCTGCCAAACGAGACATCAGACTACATTCAAAAAGCCCGAAACATCATAATGGTGGAAAACAACGCCACCTCTCAATTCGTAAAATTAATAAGAGGCCTTACAGGGATTCATATTAAGAATAAGGTGCTCAAATATAACGGCCTGAGTTTTTACGTCGAAGAATTAACGGACAAATTAAATGCTTTGTTGATTTAGGGATGAAGTTATGGATGACCAAGCTTTTGACATAACCGATATTGACATCGCCTGGTGCCCCGGTTGCGGCAATTTCCCCATTTTAAAAATACTAAAAGAAGCCCTTGCCGATTTGGAAATTGACCCGGTGAATCTTGTCCTCGTTTCGGGCATAGGCCAGGCGGCAAAAATCCCTCATTATCTTAAGACTAACGTATTCAACGGCCTGCATGGCCGGGCCCTGCCGGCCGCTACGGCAATTAAAGCAGCCAACTCCACCCTAACCATAATAGCTGAAAGCGGCGACGGCGATATGTACGGCGAGGGAGGCAACCACTTTTTACATACGACACGCAGAAATCCGGACATAACCAATATCGTTCACAACAATATGGTTTACGGCCTGACAAAGGGACAAGCCTCACCTACAAGCCAAAAAGGATTCAAGACCCCCGTCCAGGTCAACGGCGTCTTTCTTGAGCCTTTCAATCCTATAGCTGTAGCAATCGCCCTGGATGCCTCTTTTGTTGCAAGGGCCTTCTCGGGTCATAGCGAGCAAACGAAAGAAATCCTGAAAAAGGCGATTTCACACAAAGGCTATGCGCTTGTGGATATCTTCCAGCCCTGTGTCTCATTCAATAAGCTAAACACTTACCAATGGTTTAATGAGAATACTTATTATCTTGAACAACACGACCCTTATGACAGAAATTCAGCTTTCAAGAAGGCCCTGGAAAGTGAAAAACTGCCGTTAGGAATTTTCTATATGAATCCAAAAAAGGAAAGTTTCGAAAACAACACCGGCATATATCAACATGACCAAAGTCCATTATATAAGCGCCATACCAGCTATGAAAAACTCTCTGAGTTAATTGATAAATTCAAGATAGCTGTGTGATATTGAAAGAAAACTAAAAGGTAACAAAGCCAAAACCCCTAATTTAAGGAGAAAAAAAATGAACGGCAAAACACTAATAGTACTAACGATTATGGCAATTTCCGCCGTGATACTCTATGGCTACGAAAGCGAAAAGCCGGAAGCTACGCCCGAAAGCAGCAGTATTGCACCGGCCTTCACACTGAAAAACTACGACGGCACAACAGTAAGTCTTTCAGATTACAAAGGCAAAATCGTCGTGTTGGAGTGGTTCAATTACGAATGCCCCTTTGTCAAATACCATTACGAAAAGGCCAAAACGATGACAACGCTGGCCGAAAAATACAAAGATAAAAACGTAATTTGGCTGGCAATTAACAGCACCGCACATTTGACAACCGAGAAAAACAAGGAATATGCCCAAAAGCACAACATCAACACTCCAATACTTGATGATAGAACAAGCAAAACAGGTCGAGCCTATGGAGCCAAAACCACGCCGCATATGTTTGTCATCGACACCGAGGGTAAAATCGCATACGCAGGAGCAATTGACAACTCTCCATTAGGCAGAAAAGAAACCGTGGTCAACTATGTAGACAAGGCTCTGTCTGAACTGACCGCCGGAGTAGCTGTAAGTGTATCTAATACAGAGCCTTACGGCTGCTCTGTAAAGTATGCCGACTGAGTAACGATGGCCAAAAGGTCTAAACTCAGACCCTAAAAAAATACTTTCGTAAGAGAGCCGATATGATAAAACCGAAGCAATTTGTTAAACTCATAATTGCTTTGGTAGTATGTTGGGGCGCCGGCGCTCTCGGCGCCCTTTTTACAACACGAGCTTCTCTTACGAATTGGTACGCTCAGCTTAATAAGCCTTTCTTTACACCTCCAGACTATATCTTTGGGCCTGTCTGGACAATCCTTTATCTGTGTATGGCAATATCGGCTTTCCTTGTGTGGAACAAAGGCCTTGATAAACCCGATATCAGGAAGGCGTTGATATACTTTGTTATACAGTTGGCACTAAATGCTTTGTGGACGCCTTTGTTTTTCGGTCTTCATATGATTTGCCTGGCATTTCTCGAAATTATCCTGCTTTTATTGGCTATTTTTATAACTTTAACAGCTTTTAACCGCATCTCAGGATATGCAACTTTTCTGCTGGTTCCTTATTTTATGTGGGTTTGCTTTGCTGCAATACTCAATGCTGTAATATGCTATATGAACTGATAATCACAACTATAATTTATTCGTATAGCCCAATTGGAGTAAAAAAAATGAAAGTCAAAAATAGAAAAGTGGTTGTGATAGGGGCAGGTGCTGTAGGTACAACATATATCTATGCCTTATTGAACAGCGGCCTTGCATCAGAAATAGCTTTGGTTGACATTGACCGGTCCCGCGTAGAAGGTGAAGTTATGGACCTTTCACACGGCCTGCCGTTCATCCCCCCGATAAATATCCACGCCGGAAGTTATTCCGACTGCGCAGATGCCAACCTGGTCGTCGTTACAGCAGGTGCTAAACAAGCTCCAAACCAATTTCGAATCGAGCTTGTCAAAAAAAACGCTCAAATCATAAAATCTATATGTAATCAGCTAAAAAACCAAAATTGCAAGGCAATACTCTTGATGGTTACGAATCCCGTCGATGTTCTGACGCAATTAGCCATTCAGGAGCTTAAATGGTCGAGAAAACGGATAATCGGCTCCGGAACCGTGCTCGATAGCGCCCGTTTCAAATATATGCTGAGCCGGCACTGCAACGTGGATGCAAGAAATGTTCATGCTTATATTCTCGGCGAACATGGGGACAGCGAAGTTCCCGCCTGGAGTATGACTCATATTGCAGGAGTACCAATTATAAAATATTGCCTGAAATGCAATATCTGTGATTACAAAATATGTCATAAAAATATCGCTGATAACGTTCGCGAATCAGCTTATCACATCATTGACTATAAAGGTTCCACCTATTATGGCATAGGATTGTCTCTGGTACGTATAAGTGAAGCAATTCTAAGAAATGAAAACAGCATATTGACGGTCTCTACCTTATTAAAAGGTGAATATGGCCTAAAAGATGTTTGCCTAAGCGTTCCCTGCATTATCGGGGAAAACGGCGTTCAGAAAATTATCGAAGCGCCGCTTAACGAGGGAGAAACAGCCGGGCTTAAAAAATCCGCTGACACTTTATTGAAGGTTTTTCGGAATATTTCATAACGAGCAATAATTGGTAACAGAACAGCTATAAATTAGAAATTTACACTCATATGCGCGGCAAGCGCTCACATAAATCTATCTGCAAAATCCTGCTTACGCCATCAACCATAAAAAGAATAAGTAACTATGCAACTTTTGCAAACACGTCTCGAACGGCCTCCTTCAGCTCCTCCATATCGAACGACTTGATATGATAATAGAAGATATCCTGCTGCCGTACCTTTCCTTCCAAATCCAGCGTATTCTCGGCTGTGGTCATAATTATCTGAATTTGCGGGTCAATTGCCTTTATAATTGAGACTGCGTCATAACCCCTTATGCAAGGCAAATCAACATCCATTATAATGCAATAAAACTTTATATCCTTAATTGTTTCCGCCGCCCCCCTGACATCTGCGGTTATTTCCACACCATAACCTTCCTCGGTAAAGATGGATAACATCTCTCGAGTTGATGTATTATCCGGGTCTACTATCAGAATTCTTCTCTTTGCAGGCTTCATTTAAAAACCACCGCATATTGTTTTATGCTCTGACGTTACATCAGGATTCCAACTGCATTTTCCAGGCTTCTACTGTGTTTTTCATGAGCATTGCAGTAGTTACAGGTCCTACCCCTCCGGGGACAGGAGTAATCAGGGAAGCCTTCTGCTTCGCTTCTTCGAAAACAACATCGCCGACAATCTTGCCCTCAACCCGATTTATGCCCACGTCGATAACTATCGCCCCTTCTTTAATCATATCGCCTTTGATTAAACCCGGTTTGCCCACGGCCACAATCAATATCTCGGCACTTCTTGTATGTGCAGCCAAATCCTGGGTAGCAATATGACAAACAGTCGTAGTGGCTGAGTCAAACGGGGAAGACAAAAGAAGCATAGCTAAAGGCTTACCCACAAGTGAGCTATGGCCTACAAGGGTTACTTGTTTACCTTTGATGGAGGTTTCGGTACTCTTAATTAATTCCATTACCGCTAAAGCGGTACAGGGAACTATTCCCGGCCAGCCATACATCAGCAATCCCATATTTTGCGGATTCACGCCTTCCACATCTTTTGATGGCCCAATCGCCTCCTGCACCTTTTCTGCATTCATTTGTTGTGGTAAAGGCATCTGCAGGATAATCCCTGTTACTTTGCTGTCTTTGTTTTTTTCTTCGATAAACTGAATAAGCTCTTTCTCGCTTATTTCTGCGGGCAGCTGCTGAACCTGATAATCAATACCAATTTCCTCACAACCCTTTTTCTGGCTTTTAAGATAAGATGCCGATGCGGGATTCTCTCCCACCTGGACCGCCAGAAGAAGTGGAGATGATTGATATTTCTCCTTCAAACCAACTATCTCCTCCTTTAATCCTTCTTTCAACTCTTTCGCTACCGACCTTCCATCGATTAATTTCGCTGCTGTTTTCTTCTCATCGCCTAATTGTGACAAACCCTTTTTAACAGTAGCTCTTAGCTGGTCGGGTGTAAATGGTTTGGTAAGTAAATCGTCGGCGTTATGCTGAATTTCCTCTACAATGGATTTTGTCGTTGCATAGGCGGTAATGACTACAGAAACTATGTTTGGATCAATGTCTCCAACCTTCTTTAAAAGCTCCATACCACTCATACCCGGCATCCTGAGGTCAACGAGAATCAAGTCAGGCTTCAACTGCTTTATCTTCTGTAAACCTCTTTGCCCATCCTCGGCCATTTCCGCCCGGTATCCTTCTCTGGTTAATATCTGACAGCAGGAATCCCGCGTAGCCGGCTCGTCATCAACGACTAAAATAGTAGCCTTTGATGAGATGCCTTCCGCTTCTTGATTTTTTTGATTGATCGATTGCGCTGACATTATTTTCTCCTTGAGTTTATTGTTCTCATTTTTTGTAACGTTATTTTCCGAGTATTCTTATACTCCGCGCTACAATGCATTATTGCAATTACTGCGCCAAACAATTAAAAAAACCACTCAAGATTTTCCTAAGTGGTTTATTAACAATAGGTTATCTTTATCTATAAAGCTTTTTGGTATTTATTTCTCTTTGCAAATAGCACTAAAAATGGGGTGTATTTCCCCATTCGACAGGGAATATTGCTCCAAATATCTCTTATTCAATTCCATATTTCTTTAGCTTCAAACGAAGGGTTTTGCGGTCTATTCCAAGAGATTCGGCTGCCTTGCCTCTGTGTTCGTTAAACAGCTTAATCATCTTTACAATATGTTCTCTTTCCACATCGGCAAGGCTCTTAGCTTCAAAAGCATCCGGCCTTGAAGAGCTATTAATAGACAATCCATAATAGTATAGGTCGGAGGGTTTAATAATATCTTCTTTGCTTAATACAACTGCCCGCTCAATAGCATTTTCCAGTTCCCTGACATTTCCCGGCCAGTCGTATTCAACCAGAGCCTTCATTGCCTGCTCGGAAATAGCTTTTATGTCCTTGCCACGCCTTTTATTATATTTGCTTAAGAAATAATTGGCCAACAGAGGAATATCATCTTTTCTTTCGCGCAGTTTTGGCAAAGCTATCGGGACAACACTTAATCGATAAAACAGGTCTTCACGAAATGTCCCGTCCTTCACGGCTTCCTGCAAATCCTTGTTAGTAGCGGCAACGATTCGCACATCCACTTTGATAACCTGGTTGCCTCCCACCTTTGTTATTTCCCTCTCCTGCAGCACTCTAAGTAATTTTGTCTGGATATTTATACTGATATTTCCAATCTCATCGAAGAAAAGTGTCCCACCGTTTGCCAGCTCGAACCTTCCGTATTTCGTTGAGACTGCACCGGTGAAGGAACCTTTAACATGGCCGAACAACTCACTTTCAAAGAGGCTTTCCACTAAACTTCCGCAGTCCACTACTACAAATGACGTATCTTTCCTGCCGCTGTGGCGATGTATCGCCCTTGCCACAAGCTCTTTTCCTGTGCCGCTTTCACCGGAAATAAGAACAGTCGTATCGGTTGGGCCGACTTTTTTCACAATCTGCTCAACCTCTTTCATCGATTCGCTTTGCCCGATTATAACATCGGGGCCAAAGCTCGCTTTAAGCTCTCCTTTCAGCAGAACATTTTCAAGAGCGAGCTCTCTTCTTTCTAATGCTCGTTTGACTATCACCCTCAGGCTGTCGGGAGTGAAAGGTTTGGGAATAAAATCATAAGCTCCCTTTTTCATGGCTTCTACTGCAGATTCAACGGTTGCGTAGCCGGTGATAACAATGACCATAGCATCAGGGTCATCTTCCTTTATCCTCTTCAACACTTCCATACCGCTTAAACCGGGCATTTTTAAGTCGAGTATGATAACATCGAAGGATTCCTTTTCCAGCATAGAGAGTCCTTTCAAACCGTCCTCTGCCATCTCCACTTTGTTGTCATCTCTCGACAATGTCTGCTGGCAGGAATCCCGCATTGCTTCCTCATCATCGATAACCAGTATCTTAGCCTCTTTGAGCATTTAGTCCTCCTTTCGAGTTACGGGCAATCTGATAACAAAGCTGCTTCCCTTACCGGGTTCGCTTTTCACCTTAATAGTACCTTTATGTCTGGCAATAATCCCATGGCTTACAGCCAGACCAAGCCCCGTGCCATGACCTACTTCCTTGGTTGTAAAGAACGGGTCAAATATTTTCTCGCGAATCTCCGGCTCAATGCCGCACCCGGTATCGGTGAATTCGACCTCTATATATTCGTTATTGTGTACCAATCTGGATGTTATGGTCAGCTCGCCTTTCCCTTCCATCGCCTCGGCAGCATTCAGAACGATATTTGTAAAGACTTGCTGAATTTGACTGATGTCCATTAATACTGTAGGCAAAGAAGGGAGAAGAAGCTTGCTTATTCTTACATTTTGAAATAATGCCTGATTTACAATAATTGCTAACGTTCGATCTATAACCTCATTTATGTTTGCTTGCTCAACCTTGGGCTCAGTTTGACGGGCAAAATCCAGTAGTCCCTTTACTATGTCTTTACAGCGTGAGGTTTCAACAACGGCTTTTTCCAGATTTTTATGTAGAACACCGTCTTCTTTCGTATCTTCTAATGCTAAGTGAGTATACATCAAGACAGCGCCAAGTGGATTGTTGATTTCATGGGCTACCCCGGCGGCCAATTGTCCCAATGTGGCCAGCCTCTCCGACTTCATCATCTGTCGGCTGGTATATTCCTTTAATTCTTCATCCCGCTCTTTCAGGGAAGATGCCATTGTATTGAATGTCTCGGTAAGTTGTGCTATCTCATCTTTTCCCTTGGTCTCGACCCGAAAATCAAGATTACCCTTGGCCCATTCACCGGATGCAGATACTAAACGCTTGACCGGCCATAGCACGCTGTTAGACAGAAAACTGGAAACTATAAAAGCTATGACCATCCCGGCAATCATTATTCCTAAAAACATCTCGACTGCCTGTCCGCGCATATCCGTAAATTTCTCTTCCAGGATTCCCACGTAGAGAATGCCTATTATTTTCCCGTCTATATCTTTTATTGGTTCATAAGCAGAGATATACCAGTTATTTACTACAAAAGCTCTATCTATCCAGGGCAGCCCTTTCTCTAAGAGCTGCTTATACACCTCTTCTGAAACGCGCGTCCCAATTGCCCTGCTTCCGTTCTCCGTCCTGACATTGGTTGAGATACGCAGGTCACCTTGAAAGATTGTCGCAGTACCGATATCTTTTCCTTTATATTTAACTTCCTGGTAGACTGTCCCTTTAACTTTATCAACAATTTTGTAGTTCCGATTCAGCAGGTTACCACCATATAGCACACCAATCAAATCACCATTATGCCCGAAAACAGGTGCAGCAGCTTTAATGCACATAGCCGATGTCTGTTTAGTTTGCGGACTTGGCTTTGCCTTCGGGGTAGAGATGAATTTTATGTGTGCCTGTTTGGCAAGGTCTGCCCCTTCTTTCACGAGCTGCTCCTTTGCAACTATTGTTGTTCCGAAAATTACTTCCCTGCCTGACAATACTTTACCAACAAACTGGTCTTTTGCCTCATCGTCACCATAAACAGAGGGATTTCTTGACCTGAGAATTACCCGGCCATTCTTATCTGTAAGATTCAATATGTCTAAATGCTCAGCCTTTCTTACCTCCTCTAATCCATTTTTGAGCATCTCTACTTTGTTGTTTGATAGCCCGTCCTTTACGAAAAACCTCAAAGCAGTAAACCGAATTATATCCTTGAGGTTCTCGGCCTCTTCCCGATAAATCTCCCGGGCGGAGTTCAAATCATTCTTTACTTTATCCTGAGCCTGATTGATTATACCCGTACCTATCAGACGCACGCCCACAATAGTAGCGACTACGCCGTATAAAAGAATCACAGTCAGGAAACTTATAATCAGCTTTGTTCTTAAATAAGTTTTCACAAACTTAAAAACCTGAAAAGTTAGTCCGGAATCAGGGTCCCTTTCAATGGAAATAAATCAAGGTTTTTTCCATCCTAACCCCATATTTTAATAAAATCCCAACAACAAGCAAGGTAATACAAAACAGCTTCTTCAGTAACATTGAAAAAATCCGAGATTATCTCACCAATGATGAATCTAAAGGATTAATAATCCAACTAAACGGATTATAGATTTAAACTGTAAGCTTAGAATCAGCCTACCACTACAACGGTGATTATGCTTGACTATCGGTCGCAAGTTTGTTATTTTGCCTCGTTCATAGATAACCTGCAGGAAAGGCGTGCTCGGCAAATGAAGGCTTTTAATCGAGTATTCGACTATATTTGGCCGCAGTGGGTCAGGTTGATAATCATCGTATGCAGTGCTGCCGTTGTAGGGATGTTGTTCTCGTTCAGTGTAGCCACGGTTTTGCCGCTGTTGAAAGTAATGATGGGTGAGGAAGGGCTGCACGGCTGGGTGAACAGAGGCATCAGCCAGAACAGGTATGGCCTGAACTTCTATGTGCCCGACCGGGTTGACCTATCCGACCCGAATAATTCTCAGGCCGCTTATTATCTTCAGATTGTCCACGTGAAGGAAGACGGGCAGGCGGCAAAAGCCGGCTTATTCGAAGGCGACTTAATCATTGGGGCCGGAGGTAGCCCGGCCAATAAGCCCGGCGAAAAAGTAAATTCAACTATGCTTCTCTCAAAGCTCGCTAACGCCAAAAATAATGCCCTCATAGCCGTTCAATTCAAACGCCTCAACGAAAAAGGGCAAATGGAACTGAAAGAAGCTCAACTGGACAGCGGCCGAAGGCCGTTTTATGCCGACTATGCACAGCAATTGCTGCGATTTGTGCCGGAGCAGGAATCCAGAGCCAACCGAAAACGGGCAGTTATTTTTATCATTATCCTTATGGCGATTGTTACCGCGCTCAGGTGTACCGCTCGGTACTATCAGGATTATACGGTTCAGAAGCTGGGACACACAGCATTGGCAGGTCTGCGGGAAGTAACCTTCGAACACGCAATGGATATTCCTATCAGCTTTTTTGCAAAAGCTGGTTCAAGTGACACGGTCAGCCGATTGATACGCGACACAACCGCTATCGGCAATGGGATAAAAACACTGTTCGGCAAGGCCCTTCGCGAGCCGTTAAAAGCGGTGGGACTGGTTATAACCGCCTATATATTAGCGCCGGAGTTGACGCTGATATTCCTGTGCGGGACACCACTATCGCTGTTTGTGCTCAGCAAGCTCGGTCACAAAATAAAGCGAGCAACCAAAAGGTCCCTTCAAAGTTTCTCACAAATGTTGGGTAAGTTGAAAGAAGCGATAACCTCGATAGGAGTAGTCAAAGTTTACAACCGTCAGACTTACGAAGTAGAGCTGTTTAGAAACATTAACAAAAAACTATTGAAGCAGCAGTTCCGGATTGCCAAAGTTGATACGTCAACGGGGCCCATACTGGAGTCTCTGGGTATGGTAGCCGGCTCTATTTGTTTGGCGTTCGGAGCCCATTGGGTCTACAAAGGCACAATGCAGGCAAGCAACTTTTTCACACTTCTTATCCTGCTTGGGGCAACTGCCGACTCGGTGCGGAGAGTAAGTAGTGTGTGGAACAGGCTTCAGCAGGCCAATGCGGCCGCAGAAAGAGTCTATGCAATCATAGATGAGCCAATCGAAACCGAATCGCCCGAGGCAATTGAACTACCGGGCCTAAAGGAACAAATTGACTTCGAAGAAGTGATGTTCAGCTATCCAAATACGGACAAGAGAGCATTGGACGGCGTAAGTTTTTCAATAGCTGCGGGACAGAACGTGGCGATCGTTGGGCCAAACGGGTCAGGTAAGACAACATTGGTAAATTTAATACCACGTCTATACGACCCGGACAGCGGACGAATCCTGATTGACGGAAAAGATATCCGGCAGGTGCGCCTCAGCAGTTTACGCGGCCAGATTGGACTGGTCACACAAAAGGTGATTACCTTCAATGATACGGTTGCAGCGAATATTGCTTACGGCAAGCCCGACGCAAACAGAGAGGAAATCATAGAAGCAGCAAAGCGGGCGTTCGTGGACGAATTTATTGAGCCCCTGCCGGACGGATATGAGACAATCATCGGGGAAGAAGGCTCAGGATTGAGCGGCGGCCAGTTACAAAGAATAGTTATCGCACGGGCGATTTTGAAAAATCCCAGGATTCTGATTTTTGACGAGGCGATGAGCCAGGTCGATGCCGATAGTGAAGCCAAGATTCACAAAGCCATTGAAGTTTTTATGGAGAACCGCACCAGCTTTATTATCGCCCACCGGTTCAGCACAGTAATCAAAGCCGATTTAATAGTGGTAATGGACGCAGGCCGAGTCATAGCCCAGGGACAACACGAGGAGCTATTACATTGCTGCACGCTGTATCAAAGCCTGTACAAGACGCAATTGGTGAAGGTCTGAATTTGCACTCTGTGCGGGAGCACCATTTGTGAACCGGCCGGTCCCTGAGATAACAAACAATCAAAACAATGGTAAGCTACAAAAGAAGGTGCCGTGGCTACTCAGCAAAACCGGCGTACTGGCTATGCTGTTTCTGTTTCTGGGACCCTTTGGATTGTTTCTACTTTTTAACAGCCCTTGTTTTTCTCAGAAAGCCAAGGCCTGGCTGACTATAGCCGTAATGCTGTATGCAGCTATAATTGTGAGCATCTTTGTGGTTTTCCTGTTGTTTCTGTACAGGCTGATGGAATTAAATCTGTAGTTTGAGATTGCCAGTTTCTTACAGATAAAATGTCGGGTAAAGCCGGCAAAAACAAACCGCAGAAAAGATTTGAGGTTATAGTTTACTAAGGATGTTGCCGATTACTAATAGTAAGGGCCAAATTTTTTAGACGGGTAGAATTTATGCACACAATCAAGCTTCAAGCCAAGGCACAAGAATTATTCAAACGGCACGAGAACAATCCCATCCTGAGCCCGGACATCTGGCCTTACCCGGTCAACGCCGTCTTTAATCCGGCGGCGGCGCAACTCAACGGCGAGACATTGCTGCTGGTCCGGGCCGAGGATATGAGGGGATTCTCGCACCTGACTATCGCCCGCAGCGCGGACGGGCTGAGCAACTGGAAAATAGACGATAAGCCAACCCTCGAGCCAAACCAGCAAAATTTGGAAGAAAAATGGGGATTGGAAGACCCCCGGATAACGTGGCTTGAAGAGCAAAAACAATACGGTATTACCTACGTTTCATTCAGTGAAGGTGGACCTATTGTTTCGCTGGCGATAACCAGGAACTTCAAGACATTCGCTCGGCTTGGGGGTATGTTGCCGCCGGAAGACAAGGACGCCTGTCTTTTCCCAAGGCGTTTTGGCGGGCGGTTCGCCCTGATTCATCGGCCTATCGTCCGGGGCGAAGCACATATATGGCTGAGTCTTTCACCTGACCTGAAGCACTGGGGCGACCATAGAGCCCTGATAAGGACCAGGCACGCCTGGTGGGATTGCCACCGTGTTGGGCTGGGATGTCAGCCCATCGAACTGCCACAGGGTTGGCTGATTATCTACCATGGAGTACGCCAGACCACTGCAGGCGGTATATACCGGGTGGGGATGGCTCTGCTCGATTTGAACGTGCCGTGGAAGGTGCTTCGAAGAAGTGATGAGTGGGTGCTCGGACCACAGGCATATTATGAACGTGTCGGTGACGTCTCGGCAGTAGTCTTTCCCAGCGGAGCGGTGATTCACAAAGAAAGCAACCAGTTGTATCTCTATTATGGAGCGGCGGATTCGACGATAGCCGTTGCAATAGCAGATTTGGACGCCGTGCAGGAATATATTATGTCCTGTCCCGAAGTGAAAGAATAATCATCTCACTGCATTCAGGTTATGACTTAATTCTTCCCCCCTGCCTTTCAGGTGATGCCCTTCAGATATTGCTGCAGTGCGGTCATAATCAAATGGACACCTATTGCAGCGATGAAAAGGCACATCACTTTAGAGATTACAATGCTGACCAGCCGACCTAAAAACTTATGCAATGGCTCAATAAATCGCATTATTAGCCACAATATGCCAAAAACCACAGCAATCGCAATCAACGCCGCGGCCGGGCCTTTTGTTTCGAGCGTAGTCAGGCTGGTAACCATTGCTCCCGGCCCTGCCAGTATGGGGCAGGCCAGCGGAACGCTACCAAGTTCGTAAGGTCCAAGCACGCCATTGACGGTAACCGACCGGCGCAGGTTGCCGAAAATCAGGTGGTCAATAGCGATGACAAGAAGCAGTATCCCACCGGCGATTTTTAGAGCCTCTAACTCAATGTGAAAAACCCGCGTCAGAATCTGCCTGCCGGCAAACGAAAATATAACCAGAATGCACACACCGACCACAACAGCGGTATTAAAGGCCTTTCGACTCTGGCCTGCCGGCACGTGTTCGACAACGTCCATAAAGATTGGAATGTTGCCAAGCGGGTCAACAATAGCAAAAAGCGCCAGTATCGATTCGATATAAGACATTATTTCCTGTCTCTTCTCTTGATTTTGGTATTAATAACGGCTTTTTTCTAACCAAACCATCGAGGAAAAAAGCAATCTATCTTTTTAACATCGGTCAATCGACAGTGTTTATTCTATCATTTTACTTGATATTCCGGCCCAAATCAGATAATTTGTAAATCAAGTCTCTATTTAGGAGAATATGACAATGAAAAATATCTTTCCCTTCCTTACTTTCCTGCTTTTAGCCGTTCCTTGCCAAGCAAGAACAATCTATGTCAATGATGATGGCCCTGCGGATTTCAACAACATCCAGGCGGCAATAAACAATGCCAATGAAGGCGATACTGTCGAAGTTCAACCTGGGATTTACACTGGTATCGGCAATCGTGATATTGATTTTCATGGCAAGGCAATTACTGTCCGTAGCATAAATCCAGAGGATCCCTGTATAGTCGTAGATACCATTATCGACTGTAACGGCACAGAATCAGATCCACATCGTGGCTTCTATTTCCACAGCGATGAAGACGCGAGTTCGATTGTCAATGGTTTCACCATCACAAACGGGCGTGCCAATCGCGGCAGCGGAATTCACTGCAAAAATAGCAGGCCCACAATCAAATACTGCAATATAACAGCAAATTCCACTTATGGAACAAATCCCGGTGGTGGTGGAATCTATTGCGAGAGAAGTAGGCCAAAGATTGACCGCTGCATGATTACCAATAACACAACTTCCGGAGGAAACGCTTGGGGCGGTGGTATCTGTTGCTATGACTGTAATCCTACAATTACCAACTGCACAATCGCGAAAAACTCGGCTTACAAAGGCGGTGGTATATATTGCTGGAAAGCCAGTCCGGCGATAAGTCACTGTACGATAGCGGATAATTCAGCTAGCTCTAGCGGGGGAGGTATCGAATCATATCAACATCACCCCACTTTGAGTCACTGTATCCTATGGGGTAACACCGCATCGTCGGGACCACAAATAGAAAGTTATCATTACTCAGAAGTTAAAGTCTCATACTGCGACATTCAAGGCGGAAGACCAGGAGTTGGAAATATTGACGATAATCCACTATTTATTAATTCATACAATGGAGATTATCATTTATCCCATAATTCCCCATGTGTCAATTCTGGTAATCCTCTCTACAGCGGTGAACCTAACGAAACCGATATTGATGGTGATCCAAGAACGATAAACTGGTGTGTTGATATTGGATCAGATGAGGTTAGCTACAATGAACCATTTATTGGAGCTTCACCCAGTAGCTTTGTTTTCTTTGCATATGAAAACAGTTCAAATCCGGAACCACAGGTTTTATTGATTTCAAATGTAGGAACCAACAATTTAAAGTGGAGGATTAACGAAAATTGTTCATGGCTCAAGGCCAAACCCGGATGCGGAAATTCCATGGGATCAACAGTAGCTGTCAATCTTTGTGTAAATACCTTAGGATTAAGTGCAGGTGTATATAGTTGTTATTTAGATATATTGGCCGATAGAGCTCTCAACAGTCCTGTAAGAATATCGATTACTTTATGTATATCTACTTACAAAGAAGCTGAATTGGTCGTACCGTTAGAATATGAGACTATACAAGAAGCAATAGATGACTCAAATACGGGGGACACTGTCACAGTCACTCCAGGTACTTACACTGGAGAAGGAAATTATGATATTGATTTCAAAGGGAAAGCAATTACCGTTCGCAGCATCGATCCATGTAATCCAATATTAATAGCCTTAACGATTATCGACTGCCAGGGAACTGAAGATGAACCACATCGTGGATTTAAATTCCACAACGGAGAAGGGCCAGATTCCATTTTAGATGGTTTTACTATTACCAACGGTTTGGCTGCAAGAGATTACTGTTTTGAAATTAGACCTGGTCGAATAACATGTTGGCGCGCTGGTGGCGGAATCTTTTGTGAAGATTCAAGTCCAACAATTCGGCATTGTGTAATTATAGGTAATACTGCTTTTGAGGGAAATAGTAGAGGAGGAGGATTATTTGGTGTTAATTGTAATTCGAAAATCAGTTATTGTAAAATTTTAAACAATTCATCAGAAAACTCAGGCGGTGGCATAGAATTTCGCGCTGACTCCCTTCCGATTATTGAGAATTGTATTATATCCAATAACAAAGCCTTTACCTCTAATGGTGGTGGTGTCTGTTGTTCTTCTATTAGGAACCTCATGTTAATCAACTGTACTATTGTAAATAATTATAAAAGTGGCATTTATGCTTATTCTCTCTGTGGAGCAACCGTAAATAACTGCATTCTTTGGGCTAATAGAGATTCACAGATTAATAGCGGTCGAGATCCCACCTTTGATGTTTCGTATAGTAATATTGAGGATGGTTATCCTGGAATAGGAAATATTGACCTTGACCCATTATTTTTCAATATGGCTAACCATGATTATCACTTGTTGGTAAATTCACCCTGTATCGATTCTGGTGACCCTAATTACATACCAGAGCCGAACGAAACAGACCTCGACGGTAACCCCCGTATCGATGGCGGAAAAATTGATATGGGTGCATACGAGGTTATTCGATATGAAGCACGCCTTCGGATATTACCCCGCGTGATTAACCGTAACAGCCGTCAGCCAAGAATAATGGCCTGGATGCGCCTGCCGGAAGGTATCACTAAAGACCAGGTTGATGAGGACGAGTCGCTTATTCTCTATCCCGGCGGCATAAAAGCAACTCGCCAATTTGTCTATCAAAGTCGCGGACGATGCGCCCCATGCACATATATCTTTGCCTTCTTCAATAAGGCTGAGTTGATGGACGCGATTCCTGAAAATGGCTGGGTGGAGTTGGAGGTTGTTGGCAGTCTGCTCGAACCTGGCCAATACTTCTATGGCACCGATACCGTTAGAACAATAGCTCCCCGGCCGCGCCGCCGAAGGCCTTATCGATACTGGCGCTGGTAGACTTTGTTATAACTGTCAAAAATAAACCAAAGCGTTACCGAATCCTTATTGAGCCGTTGTGCGTTTCCAGATGCAGCTTACCTTCACCTGCGCCGATTATCCCCTTGAGTGTTCTTTTGTTTAACTGCCCGGCAACGGTAATGGGCAGGTCGGTTTTAATCGAGCCATTGTTCGCTATCAATTCAATCGACGCCGAAAGGTTCGGGGGGGAGGTAAAATCAATCTCGCCGTTGTTCGTGATTATGCTGACGCTGATGGGTCCGGGAGCCATTTTCGAATGGGCCACATTTATATCGCCATTTTGCGTCCTTATTTTGATATCACCCCTAATGTCCATACAGCTTATCCGGCCGCTATCGGTCGCCAGGTTAATGCTGCCCGTTAGCTTCTCGGTATTAATTATACCGTTGTGTGCTATTCCTTTTATCCTTCCATTAATATTGGCCAGCCTTATAGCCCCATTGTATGTGGTTAGTTCCGGAGAGGTCTGATTTGGAACTATAGCCACGAGGTCGACGCCGACCGATTTGCCAACCATAAACTGTGGTTTTTCAATTTTGACGGTGAGTTTGTTACGGGAAGGATGAAGTGCTACTTCTATCTGTTCAGCCAATTTTTTCGCCTCCTCTTGTGTTCCCGCCCGCGCTGTTATGGTGGCTTCCAGGCTGCAATTAAGAACACTTGAGCCGCTGACGGTAATTGAGCCGTTGTGGGTCTCGGCCTCAAATTTCGAGCCGAAGGTAAAAGGTTTTGAAAGCTGCACTTTTCTCTCAAATTTTGCCGGCATAGACCACCCTCCAACCTGCACATAACACCCGGCCCCAACAACCAATATACAAAACACACAGCCGTACAATATTTTAATGAGGAAGCTTTTTTTCATTTTCGGTTCTCCCGATTAGTTTCTTTCCTTTCACTGCCATCATTGCCTTTTGTATACCAGCAGGACGCGTCAATTGCAAGTTGCTTTATCAAACGATTTTTTCAGTCGCTATGGTATAAATCGGCCTTTGTTCCTTAAGGTATTTTCGCTCGAAGTTGGTTCCGACCCACTCATCAGGTCCGGCCCAGCCTGCCGGTAAAAACTCTATTTGCCGTAGTTTGTGATGCTGGGTGGTGATGAGCAGTTTTATCTGTTCGAAATACTCTTTATGGTCGGTGGCGATTTTAATTATGCCGTTCTGCTGCAGGCACCGAAGTAGCTGTTCAAGATTCAAGCACGAGAAAAAACGCCTTTTATTATGACGTCTCTTTGGCCAGGGGTCCGGAAAGTAAATGTGGAAACAGGCGACGGAGGCATCAGACACTCGATTTGCGAGAAAGCCGGCCGCTTCGGTATGTACAATTCTAACATTCTTTAGACCCCATCGCCCGATACGGTCGAGTGAATAGCGATAATACTTGTTTGCCTGCTCCAGACCAAGATAGTTCACATCCGGATGTCTTTCGGCCTCGTTCAGCAAAAAAGTGGCCTTGCCACAACCTATCTCAATGTTGACTGAAGCCCTGCGACCGAAGATTTGAACAAAGTCGAGTTCAGCCTCGAAATCATCAAGTTCAACCGAAAATTCAGGATAGTTTTTCAATTTTCGTCGAGCCACAATAAAAAATCCCGGTTACTATCGCCGCCCAAATAATACCTACAAATCCTTCGGGTAAAACACTTGAAAAAAAGAATTTATAGCAACAAATCGAAAGTCCGATAGTATTATATTATATGTAAATAACTTAAATTAAAAAAGGAGCTATTTTAACCCGCTCTAAAGTTATAAGGCTGACCGTTCGATAAAACTTGGGACTATGGATGATTAAAAACACTTAATACAACCTGAACCTTACTGCCGACAGGCAGGCTTGAGACATACAAGCCGGGAGCTTTCAATATTGAGCTTTGGGCTTGAGGAAGAAGGATAAAAATGCTTCGACCACTTGGAAGTTTACGACGTAGGCGGGTCTTGGTCGATATCGACACACAGAGAGACTTTCTGCTTTCAGATGGCGCTGTATGTGTAAGAAATCATCGGCGGGTTTTAGCCAATATCCGACGCATTTCTGCCTGGGCAAGAAGTAAAAACATCTGTGTAATATCGACCACACAGGTTTACCCCAATGATAACGGCAGTAACAGACACAATTACTGTATCGACGGCACCAAGGGACAAAAGAAGATACGATATACCCTGCGGGAGAAACGAACAGGCTTCGTGGCGGATGGCAGCACCGACCTGCCCAAGAACATACTGCGGACATATGACCAGGTTATTTTTGCCAAACGTTGTCTCGACCCCTTCAATGAGCCACGAGTAGACAGGCTCTTGAGCGAGTTACGCGCCGATGAGTTTATTCTAATCGGAGCTACAACTGAAGGTTCCGTCAAAGCCACGGCCCTCGGCCTGCTGCAGCGTGGAAAAAGAGTAACCGTTGTTACCGACGCGACGGGTTCCCGTGATAAGAATCAAGCACAATTAGCTCTTCGCCAGATGCAGGCCAAGGGGGCAAAACTCATAGAGACTAAGTCCCTGGCCGGCTCGAGCCATCTCAAACAGGTTGGAGCCTGCCATTGCCAGAGATGTCAGGGCCTGCGAAAAAAAGACCCCGCCAGTACGATAGTAAACAATTAAAGCCTTAATACCATTGTCTTTTTGAATGCTCCGTTCACCCGATTCACTCACAGCTCAATCCAATATCGCCGTTTAGGAACACTGCGTTCTTCGTTGACTATCTTATCCTCAAGCACGCCTCCATTTTTTTCGATGATTTTTACCGAAGCAGTATTATCATCATCACACGTAATCAGAACGCGCGTAAGTCCTAATTCCCGTACCTTTTCCAGTGTAAGTTTAAGGATAAGTGTGCCGTAACCTTTTCGCCTTTGGCTCGGTCGGATGTTATATCCGATATGTCCACCTAAACGCCGCAGATGCTCTGTAAGTTCGTGTCGCAGAGAGCTGGTTCCCAAAATTATGCTGTCATCCCGTACCAGCCAAAAAGTTGTAGCAGGTATCCAGCCTTCCGGCAGGTTTTTGCCTCGCTTCCAGTTGAGTCGGTTCTGAACATATTTCGTAAAATCATCCAAAGCCTGGTCGTACTGCCAAACCTTATGGTCACCTGCGGCAATATGTTCCTCAACCAATGCCAGGAACTCGGTTTTTAGTTCTACTGTCGCCTCGATTAGTCTGACTTTTTTGGCGCACATAATCTAATCCCTTTCGGAATCTTGTTTTTCAATAATGGCTGTATATCGTCCGGCACTTGCATCTATGAAGTGTTTGACCTTCCAGCCGATCCCGGCGAGTATTTGCTGCATCCCATCTTTCGAGACAAGCAGATAATCAAACCAGGGCGTTACATATTTTTTATACCTGATACGTATACGCACCTGTCCGGCCATTCTGCCCCTTGTCTTATTTAACTTGTGATATCTGATATGTATCGGGTCGTCGGTTTTATACGGGTCGCAGCTTTCAGCAATGATTCTTGCCCGGGGCGTCGTCATTATATAAAACCTTTTAAGCAGCCGTTTAGCGCGCTTGAGATTGGCGAACAAGCCGAAATTATTGCCTAACATAAGAATGGTGTCAAACCGGCCTAATTTGGAGTTTACCTTGGTTATTGACATTACCTTTGCCTTTCTAAGGCCTCTTAGTTTGCAGACTTTTATTGCCAACGGCGAGTTATCGATGCCGAGAACGTCAAGCCCTTTTTTCTGAAGGTAAAGGGAATGTCTGCCGGCCCCACAGCCAATATCAAGGACCTTACCTCTCGCATAGCGAAGCGCCCTTTTCTGACGCGCGGGCCAGCTTTTGTACTCCGACAGGTAAAATACCGGATCTGCGTTAAAGTACCCATCATCTCTTTCGGTAATTTCAGTTCCACCTTTGCCTTGCAGGTAATCATACATAGCCTGTCCGAATGCATCCTGATGCTTTTTCATTTCTATATCCTCTAATCACTTTTCTTACTTGTTCGCTACAGCTATTAACCGCTTCGCGTTATGGTCATACTCGGCGCCGGTTAAATCTCCATAAATATTAATGCAGCTAAAACCGGAATCCGTTAACAAGCCTAAAAGCTCAGTTGCTGAATAAAGCCTGTGTGAAAACTTAGTTTCGTATTGCCTGCCGTTTTTTAGCAGAATCCATCTGTTCTCCATCCGGGACCAATTCTGACTGACCTTTCGCTCCTGCAGAACGAAAAATTCATCCTGCTCCTGCCAATCCCGCTCACAGAAGATGCGCGCTAGTATTTCTTTGCCCATGACGTCTATTATCAACTTTCCACCTTTACGCAGCGAGGAAAATATATTCGACAAAACGCGTTTATCTTCCGCTAAATCTTCGAAATATCCGAAAGCCGTAAACATATTTATTACCACATCGAAACCTTCGGCCCGAGAGAATTTTCTCATATCTTCCTCAATGAATTCGATATGCAGGCCATCGGCCTTTGCGCGCTTCTTTGCTTCTGAAAGGTATGAAGTGGTTCTATCCACACCGGTAACGCGAAAGCCGCGGCGGGCCAACTCTAAGGAATGCCTGCCCTGCCCGCAGCAAAGGTCGAGAATCACCGAGCCGGATTTAATACCGAGCAGCAAAATTAACTCGTCAACCTCTTTCGGCGCATCTTCCCAGCGCTTCTGCCCGAACATTGTCGGACCGAAGGTTTCCCAGAACCAGTCGTCATCGTACCAGTCTTTTTCCTGTCTCTTTGTCATAATGTTTCCTTCCCATATTTTCCACAGACCAATAAAAAAGCCTTCCAGGTTCGGCCATCCTGGAAGGCTTAAAATACAAAAATAAATAGCTTTCTCAGGGCGGCGAATGCCTTGTCGGCATAACATCCAGGCAGTCTACAAAAGACACGCCGGCGCGCACTATGAGCGTGCACACCCAATATGAGGCCGGTCTTAATTGAATATCATTTTTTGCTTTATGCATCACAATAAACCTCTTAGGAAATTGCCATAAAGTTAATTACAACAATTCTCAACTAAAGTCAAATCCAAAAAATAAAAAATTTGACCGCCCGAGTAAAAAAGAAAAAGCAGCAAGGCCCGATTTGCCGGGCCTTGCTGCAGGTTTAAACCTTCGCATTTTTTAAATCTGGTTTCACCAGCTCTTTGTACAGCTTGCGTCTTCGGGGTTGTTACAATGCAACCACTGAAGTCCAAACGTGCTGAAGTCAGCAAAATCGACGTCGTCGTCCGGCTCGAAGTCAGCACCTTCGCAGTCACCAAATGTGCTGCAGTCTATCTCAAGCCAGTAGTAAGCTATCTTCTCAAGGTCCCAGTAGTCGACATAACAATCGCCATCGAGGTCCGAAAGAAGCCCATCACTACCGGCCTGGACATCCGCACAAGTCTGGTAATCCGGCGTAGCTGTGTCCTCGTTCGAATAGCCGACGGACTCAAGGTCGTTGGTATCAACAGCTTTCACGACGTAGAAATAAGGTATACCATTGGTGACAGTATCATCAACATACTCGGATATAGTCACAAGTGGCCCGTTTAATTTGCCGTAGGGGACCGGGTCACCACCAGATGTTGTCGAACGATACACATTATAGCCGGCCAAATCAGGCTCGCTGTTATCGTTCCAGTCGAGCCCAACCGTTTCATTACCTGCTGTTGCAATCAATCCCGTTGGTGCCGCCGGAGGTAAATTTCCAAATGGTGCGGCCTGGACTACAAAGCCAAGAAGCGCCATGCGGTTGACTTTATTATGCGTTACACTCGGTGTTTCATTCACGCCTGTTGCGGATTTGTTGCCGGTTACACCCGTAGCCGACGGACTCGTTCCTTCAAATTGCTGGTTATTACCTTCGTCAAAACCGTTATTCACTGTAAATGAGCCCGAGTTACCACAAGTAGCGGCGTCAATAACCATATCACCATCTTCTGTGGAAAGTGCAGAGGTCGTAAGTGTTTCACTGGTGTCGCTGGCCGTCATAGTGCTGCTGTCACTGGCGCCGTAAAGGTCCGCATGGTCAACATTCTGCAGGAATACACTGGAATATGCCGCTATATCAGGCGGGTTGCTTCCCCAATCAATGACAAAGTTACTATTTGTCGCCGCGGCGACGCCGGTTTCGTTGAGTATATACGCCACAACGTATGCCCGAAAGCCTGTTCCGACTTCTTCATCAATGACTTTTGTCATTGATTGTCCACCATAAGTCGCAGAAGTTGGATTAATGGCACCATCATCATCCTCAACGTGCGCAACAAATATCAACGCCCTGTTGGTTCCGGATTCCTTGGTATGACTGGTTCCGGTTCCCCAGGAGCCGATGATTTCAACATCCGTGCTGGGCGGGTCTGTTGTTGCCCAGTTAGGCTCCGACCATCCCGTTTCGTTATGGTTTGAAGAGTTATCGCGGGCCTTAACCTTGAACGTATACTGGGTGTTCGGAGTAAGGTCCTCGGCCTCGTATGTCAATTCTTCCTGCCATCCGCTGTTGGCGTCACTGTCCGTTGTACATTCGAATAAGTACATCACGGGTGTGCTGATGTCCGTGGAAACTGTTGAAGTCATTATAATTGTAGTTGGGCCTGTTGCCGCCGGGGGCGAAGCCCATGTCGGGTCCGGGCTCGGCGGTGTGTAATCCGGCTCAGGAGATTTAAGACTCGTTTCGAGTTCAAATTCTGCAGTTCCTGTTCCAGGTTCCAGCTCTATTTCGTGTACTTCCGGGCCCTGGCCGGGCGCAGAAAGCGTTATCTCGTACTCTCCGTGAAATCCCCTGAAATCCGTAATTCCCAAGCCATTCGTGATGTCCATGTCGGTCGTTGTCCATTCGTCCATCAGGTCCTCGTATTTCACACCACCTGCGTTAAGAGTCCAGGTGGAGGAATTTACAATCCCACCCCACTGCCAGGACGCTTCATCGTAACCCCACATAATTATGGCTTCTACCAGAGGATGGCTGAAACATATGCGGTAGAAGTCCTCCAGAACGGTGGCTATCTTATATTCGTCGTACTGGTTGTTGACGCTAAATTCGGTAGCTATGATGGGCAGACCCAGATCATCCAGTTCATTGAGGACATTACTATAATAAAGTTCAGGATCAAAGGGTGATTCAACGTGGCCCTGAATGCCAAGGCCTTCAACCGGCGCTCCGAGGCTGATAAGACCCTGAGCTCGACTTGCATACTCATCACCATTGTAACCCCCGAATGAATTGCCGGAGTATTCATTCATATAGAACCCGCAGCCGGGGTCTATGGAATTGCCCTCCTCAAAAAAATGGGCCCGTCCAGCCTCACCCAGACATTCAAACATGTTGCCGGACAGCATTTCATTATCGACGTCCCAACTGACGATTTGGCCTGCGTAACGACCGACTGTGTAGTCAATACGCTCATCAATCTCTTCGAGCATCTCGCACGACGTTGGATACTCTTCACATTCCAGACCCGATACCCAGCTCGGTGTCTGATTGCCTGTCTCCCAAACAAGAGTGTGGCCTCGCAAAACAATATCATTAGTGGCGCACCAGTCGGCTATATAATCAGCCTCTGTAAATTCCCAGACGTCTCTGTTGCGCTCATTGGACTCCCATTTCATCTCGTTTTCACACACCGCCCACTCGAAATGGTCAAGGACGAAGTCCTGATGGTTGGTGTTGGTTATCTTTCCATAAGCGAGGCATGTACCGAAGCCGAAGCGATGCCAAATCTGCTGTATGTCCACATTAAGGTCGGGGACTGGAACTCCATTTGAGTCCACTACCGTTATCTCCACGTCCCTCTTGCGGTTCGTCTCGATTCTCGCGTTGGCATCACTTTCCCAGTCGCCTTTAACCACTTCCGCTGAAAGAAATAAACATAACACCAGAACTATTGGAATTATCACTCTGACGTTCCCCCCCGGCAAAATACTTCGATTGTACTTTGGTTTACTCATCATCATCACCCTTAAAAAAGTTTCACAGTTTACCAGTTATGTGTACAACTCGAATCTTCGGGGTTGTTACAATGCAACCACTGAAGTCCAAACGTACTGAAGTCAATAAAGTCAACATCATCGTCCGGCTCGAAGTCAGCGCCCTCACAGTCACCAAATGCGCTGCAGTCCATCTCAAGCCAGTAGTAAACTATTGTCTCAAGGTCCCAATAGTCCACATAACAATCGCCATCGAGGTCAGAGAGAAGCCCATCCTCGCCGGCCTGAACATCCGCACAGGTTTGATAATCGGGCATAGCTGAGTCTTCGTTCGAATAGCCGGATTCATTCGTAGACTCATCCTCCGCAGTAACGACGTAAAAATAAGTCGTTCCATTGTCAACAGTGTTATCAGTGTACTCGGACACAGTTACAAGCGGCCCGTTTAATTTGCTGTAGGGAACCGGGTCACCACCTGATGTTGTCGAACGATACACATTATAGCCGTCCAGGTCGGGCTCGCTGTTATTGTTCCAATCAAGTGAGACAGTTTCATTACCTGCCGTTGCATCCAGTCCCGTCGGTGCCGCAGGAGGAGTCGTATCACCTGTACTTGTAAACTCAACCCAGGTCATATTCCAGTAGTCTGAATCCATCGAAATTCGCATAACCTGTTCGCCCGCATCCAGGCTGATATCGTTGGCATAAACACTTGTATAGTTCTGCCAGCCGCCTGTAGCCGAGAAGCTCAACGTGCCGGTTACATTATCGCCGTCAAACTCTATATGCAAACTACCTCCACCACTATCGGATGCCACACGTACCTCTAAGTCATAATCACCCGTAGAGTCAACATCGACGGTATATTCCAGCCACTCGCCGTTCATAATCCAGCCGACATTGTAACCACCTTCACCGCACGTCTCGACATCCACGCCGTCCGAGCGGTATTCACCGCCTTCATTAGTGCCGTCGTCGTCGTGGTATGCGACTCCTTCACCGCCCGTATCATAATTTTCTGCCTCAATTCGCCCGGGGATTGGATGAGCGCTGGGTCCCGGATACGGATTCTGGCCTCCGCCGCTGGTTGTTGTTGTGGTGGTGCCACAGGTAAAAGTAGCTGACCCCGAACCAACCCAGTGTGAATACCAGGAGCTGCTGCTGACTGATGCAGTAGCGCTTCCAGTATTGCTACTCCAGCCCTCTATCGCTACTATCTGGTAGTTTTGACTGCTTAAGCCCATTCCTAGACTGCTCCACCCGTTAAAGTGCTCGCCCATATTTTGGCTACTTGAACCATCCCCGTCAGCATTGTACTGTGTAAAAGGTCCGGTGCCGGTAATATTAGGTCCGTTACAGGAGTTCGTATACAAGGTGAATGTACCCTTACTGGTACTATATGAGCCTCTATTGGTACCGCCGCCTCTTCCGATGTAATATTCTACGAGCGGGGTGTTCGCCCACCCATAGATCATAGGGCCAAGACTACAGCCGCTGCAGCTGCCTGAGAAGCTTATAGTTCTAGATGTCCCGGTACTCCAGCCTAAACCTGTAACAAAACTCGCACTGCTGTAAGTAACACTGAAACTGCCATCGGTACAGCTGCCCGATTCGTAAGAACCCTGGGCGACTGCTGAAATCGCCAAAGCCACACAGATAACTACACTCACAGTAATTTTACTGAGAAAGTGATTTGACTGTAAAATAAACATTTTGTTCCTTCCTAATTTTATAAGTAAATTCTACTAAACCGTTCGACTATTAATCTCTATTACGCATCTTTTTCTGCCAACTCATACCAGATTGACATCTATTATATATTTTGATTACAAAATAATGCCTCTTCTGCCGCAAGTATTTTCAGTAATATCCCTCTGCTTAATCCAGGCTCTTATGTTTCTACCAGTTTTTTGTACAGCTTGCGTCTTCAGGGTTGTTGCAATGCAACCATTGAAGTCCAAACGTGCTGAAGTCAGCAAAATCAACATCGTCGTCCGGCTCGAAGTCAGCACCATCACAGTCACTAAATGTGCTGCAATCCATCTCGAGCCAGTAGTAGACTATTTTCTCAAGATCCCAGTAATCGACATAACAATCACCATCAAGGTCCGAGAGAAGCCCATCGTCACCGGCCTGAACATCGGAGCAATTCTGGTAATCGGGCGTAGCTGAATCCTCATTCGAAGGATCTGATTCATTTGATGACTCATCTACCGCTTTCACGACATAGAAATAGGGTATACCGTTGGTGACAGTATCATCATCATGCTCGGATATAGTCACAAGCGGCCCGTTTAACTTGACGTAGGGAACCGGGTCACCACCAGATGTTGTCGAACGATACACATTATAGCCGGCCAAATCAGGCTCGCTGTTATCGTTCCAGTCGAGCGAAACTGTTTCATTACCCGCTGTAGCCACTAGTCCTGTCGGCGCCGCCGGAGGTGTTATGTCTCCCCCCGATGAGGTTAGCGAGAGTGTTGTTATAGTCTCTGCAGGGATAGTCAGGGAACCAGTTCCGTCATAGCTGCCGATGTTAACGCAGTTTTGTGTCTGGCTTGTACGATAGACCTGGCCACTGTCGATGGAGAAGCCGGTAAATGAAAGGTCGGTCTCAATATCGGTATCTGTACTCTTGTTTATGATTACAACGCTTAGTTGTTGATTATTGGGGCTTATATAGGCCGACATTCTCAGCGCAGTAGAGTCATCTGTGGCATCTACACGCTCCCAGTCGGAATGTATGAAGGCCGAATAGTGCTTGAAGCCATAGTAGTCTGAGTTGATTGTATAGGAGGATGACGTGAGAGTCACCAAACCTCCGGAGTTACCCCAGAATAAACCCCAGTATAGATATCCAACCACCCCTTCGACAGTTAAAGAATTATGAAGCAGGAGCGCCAGATTCATCGCGTCCGGCCATCCACCAGTTGAGTCCTCGTACTCTGTCTGGAACAAAGGTTTGTTGCCGTGTGTTGATGCATAGTCGGCGAAGTCAGCCATAGACCCGATATATGCATCAGGATTTTGCCCCTGGTTGATATTGTAGAGATGGTGTGCATAACCATAAACGTGGGAGGGATTAATTAGATTATCTAAATAATCATAGGAATTAGGAATGCCGGCCGCTTCGGCCGCGAGCATTTTTGGCATACCGGAACCCATCCGGGAATATATTTCCGAATAAACCTCTTCGAATGCTTCATCGTAGCCGGCAAAGGTCGTGGTTTCAGTTGGCTCGAATCTGCACGAATCCCATTCGTTAGGTGGTTGTGGTGAAAAATCGGGTTCATTCTGCATATTTATATAGTCGGAATCCACTCCGTAAATAGACGACCAAGCGGCTAAGCTGTCAGCCCACCAGTCTGCAAAATCTTCGTATACATATTCACCACCCACTTTGTCAAGCGTTCCGTTGTAGCCGGTTGTATCGCCGTTGCTTTTCAGGCTGCCTTTTGGTGACCAGGAGGAAATCATAATCTTCAAGGGCCTGCCTAACGACGATTCACCGGCAGCAATTATTTGGCCCGACCGGGTCATATAGATGTCATTGTCTTGGTCGTAGACGTTACGTACGCGATATATATCAAGGCTCAGTTGGCCGAACAGGATGTTATAAAGAGTGGTTTTCTGCGGATGGTTGGTAAGCATGCCTTCGTACCAGGCACCTGCGGCTCCAAAACCCTCGATTTCCTGGTAACGCGTATTTACATTAATCGTGCCTTCCGCGTAGGGGTCGGTGGAACCGGGCTCCGGACCATATACTTCCGCCTGGTCAACGTAGATATCCACATCTGCTGCGGGGCCTTCAACATAAAAGTCCAGCACACCCAACGTTCCGGTTACAGTCAGTGTGAAATTACCTGAAAGCTCGATCCAGCCGCTATCTGTGGCGGTGTCACTATCTATGTTATGATAAGCAGTACCACCGCCATCCTGCTGCTCGAAAGATACGGTGACCGTATCGCTGCTGGAAGCGCCACCAATTCTTACCAAGACGGATACCAGGTAGGTCTCACCGGGTACCATTTTATCCACCATATCCTGCTTTATCCCCTGCCAGGTGCCATCTCTGTCGTATGCATGCCCACTGCGGGAGCCGTAGTAAACAGGCGACGTAACTGTGTTAATTGAGCAGCCTCTACCGGTCCAGCCGGTTGTACCACTTTCAAATCCGGGATTTTCCAGTACGTTATCATCGCCGTAACAAACCGACAACGAAAAGACAACGATGAAAGACAAAAACACAAAGAAAGACTTACTAAACATAATATTCCTCTCTTTAATCCAAGCTATTATACTTCTACCAGTTTTTTGTACAGCCTGGGTCTTCGGGGTCGTTACAATGCAACCACTGAAGTCCAAACGTGCTGAAGTCAGCAAAATCAACATCGTCATCCGGCTCGAAGTCAGCACCATCACAGTCACTAAATGTGCTGCAGTCTATCTCGAGCCAGTAGTAGACTATTTTCTCAAGATCCCAGTAATCGACATAGCAATCACCATCAAGGTCCGAGAGAAGCCCATCGTCACCGGCCTGGACATCCGCACAGGTCTGGTAATCGGGCGTAGCTGAATCCTCGTTCGAATAGCCGACGGACTCAAGGTCGTTAGTATCTACCGCTTTGACGACGTAGAAATAAGGTGTACCGTTGGTGACAGTATCATCATCATACTCGGATATGGTCACAAGCGGACCATTCAACTGGTTATAGCCGCCCGGTCCACCTCCAGATATTGCCGCACGATAAACATTGTAGCCGGCCAAGTCGGGTTCGTTATTATCATCCCAATCGAGTGAAACTATTTCATTACCCGCTGTTGCCACTAAACCCGTCGGTGCGGCCGGTGGCATATTAATTATTCCTTCTGAGGCCTGGACTACAAAGCCAAGAATCACCTGACGGTTGGCATTGCTGTGAGTTACACTTGGTGTTTCATCCAAACCAATCGCAGGTTTATATCCATCCGTACCCGTAGATGAATCCATATCGTGTTCGTTGGGCTCGTTGAAATCGTTGTTTATTGTATAATTGCCTGTATTACCACACGTGGCAGCAACAATAACCATATCGCCGTCATTAGTGGAAAGAGCGTCCGTTGTGATGTTATCTGTGTCTGTGTTGCTGTTGGTATCGTTAGGCCCGACAGGAGCTGTCTGGTCAACGTTCTCAAGAAACACGCTGCCGTATGATTCATCGTCCAGCGAAGTGCTCCAGTTAGGAACAAATATATCGTTAGCTGCCGCAGCGATACCGGCCTCGTCCAAGATATATGCCGCAACGTATGCCCTGAAGCCTGTTCCGACTACTTCATCGGTAACCTTTGTCATTGACTGCCCGCCATAGGTTACAGACTCGAGGTTTATGTTAGCTTCTTCCTCTGCATGTGCGATAAATATCAAGGCCCGGCTGGGGTTGGTTCCGGATTCCTTGGTATGACTGGTTCCGGTTCCCCAGGAGCCGAGAATTTCAACGTCTGTGCTGGGCGGTTGGGTTGTTGCTGAATTAGGATCCGACCAGCCTGTCTCATTCGGAGTCAGATAATCATCACGTGCCTTAACCCTGAACGTATACTGTGTGTTCGGATTAAGGCCCTGAGCTATATAAGTTGTGTCTGTCTGCCATCCACTGTTAGCGTCGCTGTCTGTTATGCACTCGAAGTAATACATCACAGGCAGACTTTCGTCGTTGGCATCCGTTGCAGTCATTATAATCGAACTCGAACCTGTGGCTGTCGGTACCGAAGCCCAAGTCATCGGGTTCGGGTCCGGCGGCGTCACGTCAGGTGGGTCGGCTTCAAAGTTGGCTACTATCGTATAGTTCGCATCCATCGTTACCGCGGTGCTGATAGCACAAGGGTCGGCCACATCACAGGCATCAGCCGCTGTTCCAGTCCAGACAAGAAAGTGATAGTACTCATCGGCCTCGGCTTCGATAGTTGCGCTGGAACCCTGCGAGTATTGGAAGCTCCCCTCCCCGGGATTTATCACCGAGCCGCCGCTTGTAGAAGATATACTCAGTGTCTGCAAAGGTCCGCTGGAGCTAAGTGCAATTGTTGTGATTGACTCGGCGGGTAACGTCAATGAAGAGTCGTATGTGCCGAGATATAACCAGTTTTCTGTTTCGCTGCTTCGGTAAACCTCGGAGATGTCATACGAAAAACCGTTGACTGTCAAAGTCAAGCTGGTGCTGCTGGTGGAAATATTGGTTATAACAATCGTCAGTTTACTGTTGTCGGGACTTTGAAAGGCGGCCATACGCAGGTTGCCCGAACTGGTTCCGCTAACCGAAGTATCTACCAGATACCAGTTTTCGCCGGTAAAGTGTGCATAGTGCTTTAAGAACCAGTACTGGGGCCGAATTACATAATCAGTAGTAGAAGTAAGAGTTACAATACCGCCGCCATTAGGATTCGGACCGCGGAACAAGGTCCAGTTGAAAAACGAAGTCACGCCCTCGTAATAAAGACAGTTGTAAATATGATGTGCAAACCTTAATCCCATATCGAAGTTCGGTGTAGTACTAAGTTTTACATATTCAGTCATATGCAAAGGCTTGTAGCCGTAGTCCTCGGCGTAATCCTCCATCCCGGAAATCATGCCATCGGGGTCGTCGTAGCTGCCGTCGGTATAAAGGTGATGTGAGAAACCATCGACATTATCTATCTGGCCTATATCGATTAGCGCCTCGATATATGCTATGGAATTGCCGAAGCCCATCGTGCACGGTGCCCACATTTGAGGCATATTCGGGCCCATTTGAGAATACAGCTTGTTATAAACCGCCTCGAAAGCCTGGTCATAACCGGCAAATGTTGAGTTCTGCGTTGGTGCGAAATAGCAGGAATCATAGTCGGTTTCAATGTCCGGCTCATTCTGAAGACTAATATAGTCCGGCTCTACTCCCCGACTTTTCCATTCGCCCAGACTGTTATACCACCAATTCGCGTAATCATCATATACATAATCATCGGGGCCGCCTGCGAGTGTTCCACCGTCGCTTTCATCTTCATTGCTTTTTACGTAATAAGCGGGCGACCAGGGGACCAGCTCAATCTTTAAATTCGGACTGCGCTGCGGTTCTCTCGCCGCGGCGATGATAGTTGCAGTAGCAGGCAGGTCACCGGGGCCGGTGGAATAATCGTAAGTGTTTCGTATCCTTAAAATCTCAATCCCCAGCTCTTTAAACAAAAGGTCATAAACTTCGTTACTATCTTCGTGGTTGACAAGGCCGGTCACGTCATAGACAGCGGCTCCGCCAAAACCCAGGAGCTGCTGATAAGTGGTGTTATAATTGACCTGTCCTGTCGCAGCCATTCCTGCCTGCGTGAAAAAAAGACAAAGACAAATAGTCGTAATTAAAAGTGCTGATACAGAAACCTCCCGCCGTGGAGACATACCTTGATTGGTCTCTCCTCCCCCCTTGAACCATTGCCTCTTCATCATTACTACTCCACAAGGGGTTTTAACTATGTAGTGAGGCGCGGACTCTTGCTGGATAGGTGTTACTAATTCTACCTCCTCCGCGACACCAAGCTTTACTATATTACCAATTTTTCGCCTAAAATTCAAGGATATGGGCCCTTTTCACCTGCTTTTTAAAAAATAAAGTATATTCACTCTTCCTTTTCCACCTCTTGCAGGTTGAAAGTTCATAATCAAGAATTTTATAGGCCTTTTACACGCAGACTTACAGGCCCACTGTTTGTACAATTACATATCTGAAATAAGTTATATAAAATTATCCGACTATAAACTTGCTCTCCAATTAATGTTTCCCCCAACACGAATACTTATGGCCGCCTCGGTTACAGCCTCCATGAAAGAAAGGTTGCCGCCAGGGCCACCACCACCTCATAGGAACAAGCCGCAGGCAGCCTTCGGCTTCGTAATACTGACCGGAGGTTAATTTGCCGACAACGCTTACCTCGTTCAGGCCTGGTGACAAATTCTCTACGCAATCAGATTTGTCAAAGACAGCCCAGACGTAAGTATGACTTCGACACCATCCCCGCCAGTAGAAAACTCTCTGAGTTTCTGATTCGATGCCGCCGGGATTAAACAATAACGGCTCGTTATCATTAATATCTGAAGGAGTAATACCTTCGGGCATTTTTATCATTGCCATTATGTAGCCACAACGGTTCCAGGCGTTTAAAACTGCCGGGATGAAAGATACATTCAACTGCAACGGTTCTGATTCTAAAACGTTGACAGTGCAGTAAGCCGGGGCGGATTTATTGATACCATCATCGACGATTAGTTCAATCTGATGCTCACCGACGGGCAGTTGAACAACAGGTGATACGCTGTTTGCCTCGTACACATTGCCGCCAATAATCCAGCTCCAGTAATAACCAAGTGAATCTCCGTCATCATCATAAGAGCCGGAGCCGTCTAACGTAACTTCCGCAACACCGTTAACGTCGGCGTAAACGACCTGATTCGGCCCGGCAACAGCGACGGGAGGTGTCCCGGCTGTGGAAAGAGCAAGAGTTGTTATAGTCATCGGGGGCAGTATCATTAGGTCGGCCGGGTTAAAGCCTTTGAGAGAGATACTTTTTTCTTTTGGATTTGCCTTTAGACCGCAGGGAAAACTGACGCCGATAAGGGCACAGTTTTCTGTTTGACTTGTCCGATAAACGTCACCATCTAAAACAAGGCAATCGCCGAGGGAAAGGTCGAGTTCGATGTCGGTATCCGTAGTCGTGTTTATTAAAACTATGCTGAGCTTCTTATTGTCCGGACTGATATACGCCGACATTCTCAAATAGGGATTGTCGCACAAGGCCTCGACACGTTGCCATCCTGAATGCACAAAAGCAGAATAGTGCTTGAAGGCATAATAAACCGGATTGATTGTATAGCCGGGTATGGGAACACTGGGGGCATTGGGGTCATTGGGGTCCATCAAGGTATATTCGAGTGATACAAGGCCGCTGTAGTATGGCCAGAACAATTCCCAGTACAAATATGCCGAGACTCCCTCTACAGCAAGAGAATTATGCATCAAAACCGCCAGGTCTACTGCATCGGCCAGGGTTCCAATATTTTGTGAGTATTCCGTCTGCATTAATGGCTTGTTGCCGTATAGTGATGCAAAGTTTTCCATCGCGGGGATATACGCATCAGGATTGTCACCGCTGCCGATATTGTAAAGATGATGCGCATAACCATAAACATTAGGATTGTCGAGTAGCGCGTTCAAATAATAGGTGGAGCTGATAAGACCGGCCGCATCGGCAACAAGCATCTTCGGTATATCCGAACCCAGCCGGAAATCCAATTCCTGCCAAACAGCCTCAAAAGCAATGTCATAGCCCGCCCAGTCATTTGTTTCGGTGGGCAAGAACATGCAGGTATCCCAGTAAGAGGTCGTGTAATCAGGTTCATTTTGTATATTCACATATTCAACATCTATGCCATATTCATCAGACCACTCTTCCAAACTGTCAGCCCACCACTTCGCAAACCTATTGTACATGAATTGACCAGTATTGGGGTCTTTTTTCAGCGTTCCTTCTCGCGTATTGTCATTGCTTTTCAGGTAGTCCGGCGGTGACCATGAGGATATCATAATCTTAATGGGCCTGTCTAACGATGACTCGCCTTCGGTAATTATCTCTGCCGTGTTACTCATGTATTCAATGTCGCCGGGCTGGTCATAAATATTTCGAATACGATATATATCAAGCCCCAGTTCACCGAAAAGAATGTCATAAAGCTCGTCCTTAAGGGGATGACCGACAAGCCAGTCCTCGTACCAGGAAACAGAGGCCCCGAAGCCTTCTATGTTCTGATGACGTATATTTATGTCGATTTGGCCTGTAGCATTGGGGTCGGGGGGTGGAGGGGGAATAGGCTCGGGACCGAACACATTTGCGTCATCGACGAAGAAAGCAACACCGGGGGCGGGGCCTTCGAAGTAAACATCCAGGGTCGTCAGCACTCCGTTTACGTCAAGAGTAAAATATCCGGATAAAGAGGTCCAGTCGTTACCGTCGGCGGTCGACCAGTTTACACCGATATACCGTGTGCCGTTGGCATCGCTTTGTTCGACGGAAATGCCGATGCTGTTAGGACCGGCTCCTGGTTGGAGTCGTACTTGGCCGGATATCTTGTAGGTCTGGCCGGGTATCATCCTTTCCAGCATAGACTGTTTTATCCCCTGCCACGTATCGCCTCTGTCGTATGCCACTCCGCTGTAAGAACCGCTGTAAACGGGATCGCTGACTACGTCGATTGAGCAGCCGCGGCCGCCCCAGGCGGTTGTGCCGTCTTCAAAGCCGGGATTAATCAGCACGTTACTATTGCCGTAAGCAGGCACTAATGACAAAAATAATATTAATAACAGACACATACAAAAACCTTTAGCATACATTTTAGTCCTCCTTCATAAAAAACGTTCCATATTTACCAGTTTGGTGCACAGCCCGGGTCCTCCGGATTGTTACACCACATCCACTGCAACGCAAACACTCTAAAGTCAACAAAGTCGACGTCGCCATCCGGCTCAAAGTCGGCCCCGTCACAATCATTGTGTGCCGCACAGTCCTCGCTTGGCCAATAGTCTACTAATAGCTTTAGGTCTGCGAAATTCACATAACAATCCTCAATGAGGTCCGAGGTCAGGGCAAAGCCGAACTGCTGAACATCGGTGCAGTTAATCGGGTCGGTCTTCACAACTACGTCATCGACATAAAAGTTGACATCCACCGCCGGACCGCTGATATATAAGCTTAACTCCTCGATAGTGCTGTTTACGTCCAGGATAAATAGGCCGGCCAGTTTAATCCATTGATTATTGTATGCGGTACCCGTTGCAACGGTGTGATAACTCGTACCTCCACCGTCCACCTGTTTCATACTGATTGATACGTATTCACTCGTACTGTTATCGAGCCTTACCCAAGCGGAGCATTGATAAGTTTTTCCGTCAATTACCTTGTCCGTAATATCCTGCACCGGTCCCAGCCAGGTTGCAAACCTTACTTCAAATAAACCGCTGTAATTACCGGAATGGGCCTGGTCCGTTACAGCGGTAAAATCGCCGTCCCACTTGGTCCAGCCTATTATGGTTGCAGCTTCGAAACCTGCATTTGTAATGATATTTCCACCGCTGGCGAGCGTTCGTACTGTCGCTGTGTCCGAGAAAGGTGTTTCATTTTGCTGTGTGGATTTATCACGAACTTTGAAACGGTATGTATAATTAGTATTTGGCGTAAGCTCGACATCGGCGTAAAAGTTACTGTCCTGCCAGCCGCTGTTATGATTTGGGTCGGTAACATTGTCGAAGTAATACTGCACGCCGCTGATATCGTTTGCCTCGACAGCAGTCATTGTAACCGTGTCAGCCGCCACGGCCTGTGGAGGTGATTGCCAGGTAAAAGGCTCGACCACGGGTGCGTTGTTATCAGGTAGCGTTCCGGTCCCGAGTTGTAACGTGAAATAACTTGTTCCACCCGTTTCGGTTAATTCTATGTTGTGTACTTCTGAATTACCGCCTGAAGGAGTTAGAGTAACCTCGTACGTGCCGTAGAAGCCCCGTAAATCGGCATTGCCGTTACTGTCGGTAATATTCGAGTCGTTCGTCGTCCATTCGCCCAGCAGCTCTTCGTAACGTAAGCCTGCCTCGTTGAGTGTCCAGTCGGAATTGACAATATAACAGTCATCACGCCAGTGTTGTCCTTCCCAGTATCCAAACATTAGAATACCTTCGACGGATGGATGACTAAACGCCGTGCGATAGAACTTCTCAAGGCCGTCAGCCCGAATATATTCATCTGTGGATGCAAAGTCATACTCCGTACACCATATCGGCAACCCTATCTGTGCCAAACTCTCCAATCTGTCATAGACCATAAGCGGTTCGACAGAACTGCCCCAGAAATGGCATTGTGCCCCTATGTCGTGTATCGGTGCATTATTATCCAGAAGGTCCTGGATATGTGTCTTGTACTCTTCGGTCTGGCCGCTGGATACAACATTGTAATCATTCACGAACAGCTTACAGTTCGGGTCGATAGCATGAGCGGCCTGAAACATCCATGGACGTATATCATCGCCGAGGCGGTCTTTGTAAAACGACCCGTGAAGCATCTCGTTATTGATATCCCAGTGGACGAATTTCCCCTTAAAATGATTCATCGCGCTATCCATACGGTTTTCAACGGCAGTCCGCAATTCACTCGTGGCCGGTAGCGGCGCGTATGACAGATTCTTTATCCAATCCTGTACAAATTGGTCGACACCCCAGTATAGACAATGGCCGCGCATAGTAATGCCATTTGCCTGACAGAAGTCGTATATTTTATCGGCATCAGTATATGTCACGTAATCCTCAGCCGGTTCATTGTGATACCATTTCGACGAATTGCCCATTACCGCCCAGTTAAAATGGTCGTTGAAAAAACTCAGGTAACGTGAATTATCCATCTGCGGCCAGCTTATTTCCGAACCGAAGGGAAAACTGTGTTTTGTTTGTATGACCTGGACGTTAACGTCGGGTATCACCACGTTAGGGTCGTTGGGAGAAACGACGGTTATGCGAAAATCACCTTTACGGATTTGCTCGATTCTGTCGTTTGCTTCGTCTTTCCAGTCACCTGCCTCTATTTCTACAACATTTACATCATCGAGATAATAATCTACGCCATCCGCTGGCCCCTCGAAATAAAGGTCCAATGCAGTTAATGCCCCGTTGACATCGACGGTAAAATAGCCCATCAGCTCGGTCCACTGGTCGTCATATCCCGTCGATGCATCTATCCATGGATAGCTTGTGCCGCTATCGTCTGTTATTCGCATTGCCATATTAATGTTATCACTCGCAGCCCCTTCGAGTCTCATCCAGCCGGAAATCGCATAGGTCTTGCCGACCTCCATCTTATCCTTCATCGATTGTCTGAGTGAATTCCATGTGTCGGTTCTATTGGAAGCGTATCCGCTGTGAGTGCCGCTTCGATAAACACTCGTCGATGTTGATATATCGCAGCCGCTGCCGTACCATCCTGAGGTTCCGGATTCGAAGCCGGGATTTGTCACGAGGTTCTGGGCGCCGGCAGTTACTGCCAATCCCAGGCACAAGCCATGTATCATAAATACTGATATCAATCTGATTATCATTATCTTTTTAACCACTCCGGTTTTCTCCCGGCACTTAGTTTTCTATTTATAACATTTTATCATTCATCCGGGCAGCTCGGGTCCATTGGGTTGGCGCACAACCTCCAGTTATTACCCATTATCGCAAAGTCGCCAAAGTCCACATCATTATCGTCGTTCAGGTCCGCCACGGCAGAATCCTGCAGCCACTGGTCCGCCAACTGCAGAAGGTCAAGCTCATCTACATAGCAGTCCTGATGTATATCGCCCTGAAGCGGCGAGGTACAGGGAATATACAGGTCGTATGTCGCTGTGCCTTTCGTCAGGGTAAGAGAATAAACCCGGTCATTAATGATAATATCATAATCGCCGTAATAACCTGTGAAATTTATCTGGCCCTGAGCATTGACGTATGCTACCTCATTTGTGTCCCACTGGGCCATAAGCTGCTCGAAGGCAATGCCAAAATCCGTCAGTTCCCAATTCTCGTCCACCAGCGCGCCTCCGGGCTGCTGCTGCCATATCTGCTCACTCCAAAAGCCCCAGATAATAAATCCATCAGTCATATCGTTACCGAACGCAAGCCTCATACTTTCGGTAAGAATATTAGGATAACCCGAACTCTCAGCATCAACGCTGAATTCCGTAACCTTCATAGGCAGCTCGAAGCCCGCCAATAATTGCAGGTTCTTAAAAGTGATGATAGTATTATAGGTGTCGAAACCGGTATGATTCTGCAGGCCTATAAGCTCGACTATTCCACCTGCATTAATAATATCCTCGATATGCTCACGATACCAGTTGGTATAGTCGGTCCACTCAAAGACATTGTATTCGTTAACCGCGATTTTTGCCCGTCCGGCCGAAGCAGCCGCCATCTCGCTATAAATCTCCGCTACGCCCTCGATGCCGTATATCTGAATGTGCGTATCTTTATGGTAGCCCTCGTTTATGCCGTCCACGTCGGTATACCGGCCGGCCCGGTCTGCGAGAAAATACTGCATCCTTTCCATCATCTCGTCCCAGTATTCCGCAGCGGCACAAGGGTCACTCAGAGCCTGGCTTTTAAGGGTATCGACCCAGTCCGGCTGCTGGTTGTCCCACAATACGCCGTGCATACGCGCCCGCAGGCCGTGGGCGTCGGCATAATCCAGCATATCATCAACCGCCTGCATAGTTACTACATCGCGAGTGCCCTCGTTATACCGCCACTTTCCGGCGTTACCTGGAAGTATCATATTAAAGTGGGTGTTAATGAACTGCTGATAATTATAGTTATCGCTGCCGGGGGATGGGTCGGGCTCGGCCCAGGGCATATCCGATATTCCGTAAACCTCAGTTCCAAAATTGAAGGCGTGCCGATGAAGTTTTACCTGCACTTCAGTCCCTTCGGAAACACTTCCCGCCTGGCCAATTATAAGATTGACCGTCGCCGGCCCTTTTCGGTAATTCTCAATATAGTTGTCTGCAGCGGCGAGCGCGTTTGCACCGGTCTCTGAGTTCTGGATTGTCGCGCCTTCAAAGATTACGCTCTTGAGGTAAAGATTTCGGTCTCCACTGATGGTATAATCATTGACAAATTCAATCCTGGCCGCGTGCATCCCCGCAGGCAGATTAAACTCAGCAACATAATTACTATAAGCTGTATGCGAGCCGCCGTTGTCAGCGACGCTCCACTCCTCGCTGCAATCGCCGATATGCAGATGCATTATTGGCAGTGTCCCGCCGGCAATACTGCCGTCGGCACTTATAGTAATAGTAACCGTTCCGGCAGTGCCCACATCTATAAAAGTACCCACATAGCCGTTCTCTGATAGAACCCAGCCGTTGCCATCATGGGTAGAACCGATGGATTTAAAAATCAGATTAGCCGCCGCGATTTCAGGCCCTGCCTCTCCGATTGTTTCATATGTGGCCACGACTTGATGCCATTGCCCGTCATTTATATCAACGGGTAAAAAGTTTGTTGTATTGGCCCCGATGACGCCGAATGAACTTTCAGTGCACATCAGGCCGTAGCTATGCAGCTCCTGCCAGTCACCGTTATGCTGGAACAATCTCGGATAGCTGGTGCCCAAATTTCCAGAGTTTACCCATAATTCTACAGTAATATCTTCAAGTGAAAATGCACCGTCGCCGTCCCAGACATCGATGCAATCACCGGCACCTTCCGGCACAACGCCATGAAATTGAGCGGCCTGTCCTAATACTCCGGGAACCAGAGAAACGCTGTCAACGTATGTGCCGTCCCGGCCGAGGCTGCCACAGTCTTCAACCGGGTCACTATCGTTGCTGGAAGTATCTTCGAAACGCCAGTATCCGAGGGGGCTGTCAGACATTACTTCAGTGTAATAGTTTGTGGAGATGGCATTATAGTGAGCAAGTATGCGGCCCGAGTTAAGAATGCCGTCATATACAGCAACCTCATCAAGCATACCGTCCAGCTCATTGTACCGGTAATTAACGCTTCCCTCGGCGCCGAGGATTAGATGGTCATACGGATACGAAAGTCCTGAGCCATTAACAATGACATCACCAAGGTACTGGCCGTCCACGTAAACTGTCTTATGCAGGGATAGTTCTGCAATGGCGAAGTCGGAGACAACCAGGGACAAAAGACATAAAACTATAAGCGATAATTTGCATTGGATTGTAATAGGACCTGTTCCTGCGCCGGATTTTTTTATAATTTGTCTACTGTCATCATTGCTATTAATCGGGAAGGGGTTTATGGAGCAGTCGGCCCCTATATTTTGGTAAGCGCAAAAAGGCCTGTCACAGGTGGAAATTAACCATAGAGTGACTTTTGCAAGCGTAGTTCTCGAGAGTAACTTAGCTGCTTTCATCACCTTTCCTGATGCGGGGCGGTTTACTCTTCATAGGCTCAATCTAAACAGTATCCGCCCTCGGCAGTATCTGATTGACGGCCGGGTACCTTCTGGGCCGGCGATACACCTCAGTCTACTACCCAAAAATAAAGAAGTCAATTAAATTCCGTCATTTTGCGCATTTGATATCATAACAATGCACCAAAATCTATGAATTTAAACAGTTATCCGGCTTTTCGTCAGCGAAGGGCCTTAAAGGAATTACAGACTCTATAAATAGGCTATATTCTTATCGAGTTCGGATAAGAACAAAGCCTACTGCTGTAAAGAACCGCCAATTTTTGATAAGGCATCTTTAATGGGCATATATCGATATGATAGTTGGAATTTGTCACATAGAGAGCTGAATTTTTTGATAACTTTTTCACTTAACCGGGCCTGGAAGTCGGGCTCGCCCCCGCAAAAGAATACACGACATCCGGCAAAACGATATTCTCGAATTGTGCACTGTCCATTTTCGTTATATGGGCAAATGTTGTTATGCATCTGTCTTATATCGCCGGGGCCTAATTTGGCGGCAAGGTATATGATTTCAGGGGTGGTAACGAATAAGTGGTGGTCAAACTGCGTAAAATCACAGCACTTTCCACAGGCCTTACACACCTCGGCCCTTTGCCGGTTTTCTGTATCGAGCCAGTTATAAACCGACTCAACAGCCTGTAACAGACGAATGTCCGGCTGCATCCAGCCACCATTTTTGTCTTTTAATTCTATCGATTTCTTCAATACCATAAAATCTGCCACGATTTATGCCTGGACATCGTCTGGCGGCGGAGTTCCAGGAATTGGGATTGATAAGGTTATCCGCCCAAAAAGGCCAAACCCTACACTGGCTTGGGCGAACAGGATAAATCAGGCAAGCCTTTGCATCCCCCAGATTCCGCAGAAATATGCAATCCTTGCTGGCCGGCTCTTCGATAATTGTCCGGCGGAATCCGACAAGACGTAAATACTTTTTATTAAGTTGTTCGACGGTGATTTTAAGGTGATCGGAAATGAGCTTAGCTTCTGCTTTTGTTACCCAGATATAACCTTCGTCCGGACCGGAGCAGCATCGGCCACACTGTATACACTCAAAATGAAGTCCGCAGGAATACCACGGCGTTTTTTTCTTCAAAAGGCTCATGAATCTTGCCTACAGTTTCGGGGCATTTAAAGATGCCCATCTTTACTCGTCTGTGCCGGAATCTTCTGCAGATAGAGAGTATCAACCCAACTGAAAAAAGTTGTTTGAAAAAAGCTGAAACTTGCTTCTTGAGCCGAAACCGCCTTACTGCTCCAACGGAGCATTTAGATGCGGCTTTATATCACATTAGCTGCTTAATTTTGACAGGAATACGGACGCAGGATTTCTTAGCCGCGGCGGTATCCCCCGGTGTCCCGCCGAGGTCTGGAACTTCTCTCCCTGGCCTGATTAACAGTCAACGCTCGCCCATCAATCTCTTTTGCATTAAGGGCATCAATAGCCTGCTGAGCCTGGGTGTCGTCCGGCATTTCAACGAAGCCAAATCCCCGGGACCTTCCGGTTACCCGGTCCATAATGACCGAAGCGCCTTGTACTTCACCGAACTGGGCAAACAGTTCTTGCAATTGCTCATTAGTAGTCTCATAAGCAAGGTTACCAACATAAATGTTCATATACAACTACTCCTACTAAAAAAGTTAACAGATGGCACAGGCACAAGCGTCGAAAAATTCAACCGCACACAACTGAAAATCCCAAGCAACCGGTGCCGAATGTACCTAAGATTATAGCCGGTGCTTTAAGATACGTCCAACAAAAATTACTTTTTATTCAATCTGCCCGTCTGGCAGACTAATACCTTCGAGGACCACCCCTTCTTCCGCCTCGGTCACCACGGCTTCGGGGTGGCCGGGCCTCATCTACTTTCAGGCTGCGACCCAGGAAATCAGAGCCGTTCAGCGCCTCTCTTGCCTTCTCAGCTTCCGACTGCTCGGACATTTCAACAAATCCGAAACCTTTGCCCTCAATTACATTGACTTGCACAACCTGGCCATAATCGGAAAACAACTTATTCAACTGCTCTTCGGTAACCGAATAACTCAGATTACCCACATATAGTTTACTGCCTTGCATTGCGACCTCCTTTCTTCTATGTTTCTCTACGCCAAATATTGTCTCATCGGGAGGTAAAAGCGAGACAGCAACTCAGCCCTCTGAGAAATACATTACTAAACACAACAGAACTTTCATTGACATTTTATTTCGAATATACCTTAAGTATTTTCACCGCTTCATCGGCCAATTGCAACCCTTTTTTTTGCCCTGATATTTTCCTGGTCCAAAGGATGTAATCAAAAACCGTAATCTTACAGCTCTTGTGCTGCTTTTGCAATGTTTGTACGGCCCGGCCGGCAAAAATTATAACTTTATTTCCTGCAAGGCTGTATCTCTCTGGTTCGGAGGGGAAACTGCTGCCAACTCATCATGAAGCCTTTTTGCATGCTCACCGGCCGCCCTTGCATAGCGTGTTACCGTATCCTTGTGCACTCCTAACAGCCGGCTGGTCTTGCGAACCCCATGACCTTCAGAGATATGCCCTAATAAAGAGATTATTTTCACCGCAGGCAGCCGAAGTCCAAACAATGGCGTACCTTTACGTTCGGAAAATCGTTTCTTACAAGTTCGACAATATAGCAGACGGATATGGTTATTCTTGCCGTACCATCCACATACAGTCAAATTACCTGCCCCCTGTTTTCCATAGTCCGGGCAATTTTCATTCTGACAGCAGAATTGCGAAAGAGCCTGCATTGCCTTACCTCCCAAACATCAACGTTTTATCGGACAATCAATTTCCTTAAGTTATAATATCGGCAAGCAGGCACAAATTTATCCAATATTACCTGGACGCATGGGACGTGCTATGAAAATTACAATCTCCAGTTGTCCCTCAAGGCAGAACTTCAGGTAGGGTGGGCCTTTGCCCAACCGTAACTCTAATCGAAGCGCAGAATTCACACAAATAAATTGCTAACCTCTCGAAAATTCTTAAAATTGAAAATTACCTAAACGCCGCCGGGTTCGCAACCGGGGCGACAGGATAACCTCTTCAAATAAAATGACGAAGGTTGTGTGACAAATAAGCCGGATTCAACAACAATGATTAACAGTTAATTGAATTTAACTATGCAAAAACTTAAAACACCTGAAAAATTTGGTGTCACTTTATCAAAAACAAGAAAAACATACCGAGGCCGAGCCATTATTTCTCCGGGCCCTAAAAATTGATGAGGCGTACTTCGGTCCCAATCATCCAAAAGTAGCCATACGCCTGAGCAACCTGGCGTTGTTATATCACCTAACCCGTCGTCTCAAAGATGCCGAATCCCTTTACGAGCGGGCACTGAAAATATATGAGAAGAACCTCGGAAAAGACCATCCTGATACTAAAACCATCAGGGATAATATCGAACTTCTAAGAACTACAGAATAGTTATTCCCAAAAAGCGTTGAACTTGTGGGATTGTTATCTTCCTGCTCGGCCATTCAGCGGGACAGCACAATCTAAAATCTTTTAGCCCACGGCATTGCCGTGGGTTGGTTAGCCCAATTGCTCGCGACGGGGGTAATTCTTAAATCGTAAAGATTTATAGGGTGGGGTTTTTCCCCCCCCCAATTCAAATTTGCTTAGCCCTGCCATCTTGCATGGCAGGGTTTATTTTTGCGAGGCCCCCTTCGGCGGCCGTGGCAACCTTAAATTCACCATTCACCAATTAACTAATTCGCTTGTCCTTAGTTTCCAGCATCGAGGCACGTGCCACACTTGTCCTGCGACTTGTCCCGCGTCCTGTCCGGCTCATGTCCGGTGAAGCCTTGGCAAAGACGAAAGCCTTGGCAAAGCCAGGTCCCTTAATGTGAGTAAAAAGTCGAAATTCCAAGCACTCCCTATGGGATGGCCAAGCCAGAAACTCGAAACAATTTCGAAACTCAAATTCTCAAATCCCGATTCTATAGGGAAACAAGAAGTTTTTTGGATTTATGATTTTGGTCATTTGAATTTGTTTAGGATTTGCCAGAGTATCGAGCTCAACTGTCGAGGCACGTGCCACACTTGTCCTGCGACTTATCCCGCGTCCTGTCCGGCTCATGTCCGGTGAAGCCTTGGCAAAGCCGGAATTTTAACAAAGACGGAAGCGATGAAACCGTCGCAGCCCCCGGCAGTTTATCCTGTGGGCCTGCAATGAAGGTATCGCTGAAATCTCCAGTGAAATTACGCACTTTTTGTAAATCCGCCTGTGGCGGAATTATCCACCTCCGAAAACTCTTCGCCCGATAAAAAGTGCACGGTTAAGCACAATGTCTCAACAGACCAGGTATCTGTTACTTTCGTGACAGCCAACTACCAAATGGTATCCGAACGTCCAGAAATATTTTTTTTAAGAAATTTAAAAAAATTTCGAAAAAAGCCTTGACGGCATATGTTATGTTTTATATTTTACAAAATATAAATAATACTTACAAAGAGTATAAATGCAACATAGCCAAAAATGGGATTGGACGTTTCTTTCATTGGGGGGCCGATTGAGTATGCCGGGGTTCAGTGGAGCCTGCCGTGAGATAACCTTATCTCACGTGGCGACTTCGACTATGGCGGACGCAGAAAGACTACAGACTAACTGATTTTTATACTGCAGGGTAAAACATTGTCGGTTATGCGGTCACCAAAAAATGCTGCTGAAAGCATCATGAAGCCGGAGAAGCTTTATCGAATTGGCGAGCTGGTTCGCTATACCCCTTTTTCTCGGCAAACGCTTCATAACTATACGACAATGGGCCTTATAAGTGAAAGCAAATGGACTGAGGGTGGTCATAGATTATACGATGAATCGGTTTTCAATAAACTCTCTGCGATTATTGAGCTGAGGAAGACAAAGACACTGGCGGAAATCAAACAGATTTTTAGCAAGGAGAATAATTAGATTCCGCTATAGAGTAGACCTCGGCGCTATCGTATGGGCTTTATAAGTTGAAAGGGTCAGGGATGACAGACCTAAGCCTTCTTTGCCGTAAATTACTTCCCTATGTCGCTTCACCCTTCGTATTAAAAAAAATCCTATCTGGGGGGTCAAAAATTGAACAAAGATGACCAAAATGTGGGTTTAAAACTCGTTTCTTTGCTAAAGCAGCGACGTGACCTTTATCATCAGTTAAAAGGATTGAGGGACAGGCAAATTCAGTTAACAGACACGGCCTCACCGGAGCTGCTTCTAAAGATTCTGGCCGGTCGGCGTAAGCTGATTGAAAAGCTGCGAGAGCTGGAAGCTAAACTCAGTCTAATAAAGTCAAATTGGTCCAAAATCTCGCCACAGCTCGGCGCTGAATATAAGCAGCAAGCTCGACAGATGCTTGAACAAGCCGAGAAGATTACAGAGGAGATTATGACGAATAGTCTTATGGATAACCCGGGCGATTTACCTGTCTGTCAGTTTGAAAATTATGATGAGCTTTTGGTTGAGTAGGTGATAGAAACCGGGCAAAAGGAAACGGGCTTATGAATCCATCGACACTACTGATAACAGACAACATCACTGAATTGCTGGTAAAGATACTTGAGTTCACACGAGCTCGCCACCAGGTTCTGATAGACAACATTTATGAGATGAAAAATCCGGGATTTTTGCCGAAAGACCTTGAGGTAGAGCTGTTTGCCGAGTTGATAGAGGAGGCTATTAACTCACATCAAAGCTATGGCAAGCTGCTGTTGCGTGATACGCAACACATTAAATTCGGCCGCAACGGCCGCTTCGAGCTTAAGGCGGTAGTTGACGAGGACGCAAGGCAGCTTCTTGAGCAAAATATAAAGGACTATGTGGAACTTCAAAAAGAAAAACTGAAGGAAAATCTGGTCAACCACAGGCTGACCAGAGAGCTTCTCAAACAAAAGCAAAAGATAAGTTCGGTTTTCAGCAGCTAATGTCGCTCTATGGTTTGGTGTTTATCGCCGTTGATAGAACCAGAACGTTAAGCTGCTTATTCTAAACCATATACGTAAAAAGACCGATAGTACTGAGGTTGACTATGACGGTGTTTCGCGGGCAATAATGGATGTGGTGATGTTATGAAACGAAGCTGTTATCGGACAAGACGGCCGGCTTTTAAAAATTCGGCGAAAAAATCCAACACAACAACAAAAACAAAAACCGGCAGGCTACCAGACATTTCTAAAGTATGGGTTGAATTTCACAAGTCCAGGTCGGAACTGTCCCGTAATCAGCTCCTGGAGAATTATCTCCCTCTCGTCAGATACACGGCTGAGCGTATATATGCCAAACTGCCGGACAAAGTTGATCTGGATGACCTTATCAGTTCCGGCACATTCGGTCTGCTTGACGCCATCGAGGCCTTCGACCCCGAAAGAGGAGTAAAGTTTGAGACCTACTGCACTCCCCGCGTGCGTGGTGCGATTCTCGATGAATTACGTTCTATGGACTGGGTTCCACGCCTCGTTAGAGCTCGGGCACATCAACTTTCCAATGCAAAGCAGACTCTTGAGGCGCATCTCGGCCGAATGCCGACCGAGAAAGAGATAGCGGACGAGCTGGACATGAATACGAAAGAGTTTCAGCGGCTGAAACGTGACGCCAGTGCGATAGGCCTGATTTCGCTGAATAACAAGTATTCGGATTCACAAAACGAAAAGGACATCCGCGAAATTGACATCATAAAGGATGAAAGGAGCGAAGCGCCGCTAATCGAAGCACAGAAGAGGGACCTGAAAAACCTTCTTACAAAGGGCCTTACACGCGCCGAACAACTGATTATCGTGCTGTATTATTACGAACAGATGACGATGAAGGAAATTGGCGCTACCCTGGATTTGTCCGAGTCCCGCGTCTCGCAAATGCACTCATCCATTATCGCCCGCCTGAAAGCCCAGCTAAACACCCGCAAGAAAGAATTCTCAATCACTTAGCACTCCGAATAAGAAATAAGAAAACCGGAAAAATTTTGTTTGATTTCATATGTTTTTGGAATTAGTATATCTGTACATTATAAAAATAATGAAATTTAGGGATTTTTATAGGGGTGGAACTATGTGGGGCAGGAAGGCGATTATATTAGCACTTGTCGTATCAACAATAACTTCAGTTGCTAATGCAGATTTGACCATCATGCCATACTTTCAAAGGACGAAACGAGAAAAAACTCAAAGCTTAAAGCTTTGCCCAAGTGGCGCAGGTCTTATGGCCGCAACAAAGTCGCTACCTGACAAAGACAAAAAAAAGGGTAAAGACACTTCCTTTCGTGATGGACATGGTAACGGCACGATAATGAGGACGGATAGTGTCATTGATGTAGATTAAGATATAACATCAAACCAAATCTGGTCCGCAAACAACACCTATCATATTATAGCCGATGTTAATGTCCAGGCTTTGTTTGTTATTGAGCCCGGAACGATTGTCGAATTTGCAGACGGTAAATTAATGTCTGTGAATAATGACGGTACACTTATCTCCGCCGGCGTTCCTGACAATCCCATAATTTATACCTCTGATTCAAGTAATCCCGGATATGGTGACTATTACTGTCCCATTTTCATCGAAGAAACGGCTTCGGCTTGCACAAAGGTAACATATAGCTATATAGAGTATGCATACGTCGGTATCCTTTTGTTAAACAAGCGACTCAATTCAAATATCGAAAATAATTATTTTGCCTATAATGCTTATGGTATCGTTGAATATGGAACCGAGCATACTTACATTACGAATAACTTAGTTTATGGTTCTTACTGTAGCGGCATAGAGGTGTTTTTGGAATCAACCACGGGACAGGCTGACGCAAACAGCCACATTTTATTGGAGAACAATACCTGTGATTACTATCAAGACTATGGGATAACAGTTCACGGCGTTGAGGATGCAAACAATGTCGGTCTGGTAGTACTTTCGAATAACATCGTATCAGGAGCATATCAATACGGCCTTAATCTGGTCGATTGGTATATGAATGCAATTATTACTAACACGGGGTATTTTGATAATGCCAGCAACAAAAACTGGGAATTTGACGAAACTAATCCGGTTGTACTGAACCAAAATCCATACGAAACAGGTTCAGGTTTTATGCCTATATGTTATATAGACCAGGATTGCAATTTCATAGATACCGGATATCAGTATACAGAAGAAACGGAGCTTATTGGTAAAACTACTGCCACAGACGGAACTCCAGACTCAAATGTAATTGACATAGGCTTTCATTACCCGAATTGGAACTTCTCCAATGCAGGGACTACAACACTGACAGCCGACTTCAACAATGATTATACAGTCAATTTTAACGACCTTTCATCTTTCATAGACTATTGGTTGTTTGATTACCAGGAAAATTATTCAATCTGGTACTGGGATTTTAATAATGACGATATCATTGATTTCGAGGATCTGGTCGTTATAGCAGATTATTGGCTGGGCTATTTTAACTTTAATAGCTTTGCCAGTTTTGCAGAGCAATGGGAAAAGCAGGTTGATGAAAGATTTTTTAATGATAAGCCAGACCTGAATAATGATGGATTTGTCAATTTTAAGGATTTTAGACTACTTGCTCAAGAATGGAAGCAAATAGGAGATGCAGACCCAAATATAGAAATTCGTATTTACGGAAATTCCGAAAACGGATGCCTCAATGTCGGTATCTCGGGCTCTGATTATGACACAACTCAAGCGTTTATTTTCATTGATGGAGAATTTATAGGAGAAATAGAAGATTTTGATGAGGGTGGGTACCTCAGCATAGATAGCATTAGTTTCAGAAATGGTAGTCATTCTCTTAAAGCTGTTGTTGTTGATGCTAATGACCATATCACTCTTTCTGATAATGTCATAGTGGATTTCAATAACATATTAAACTGTATGACTGTATACGTTGATTTTGAACAGAATGAACCATTTAAGATTTCAGGTATTTATTCGGGCACAAACGATCTTTTAATAAAACTTGTTGACTGGAACAATTCAATCGTCTGGTCGCAACAAATTTCCGGAAACCCAAATCTTATAATCCCCGGGGCCGTGTTTAATGGTCAAATATATGACTTAGTCATTGAAGAACACACAGGTGGGACTCGTGCTGAAACTTGGGAAGAAATATGGAAAAAGGCCATAGGTAAGAAATACGAAACAAAGAGCTCGTATAAATTTGCTATCTTTTTACCTAGTGTATGGGCTCTTTGGGGGAATTCCGCTGATTGCAGAAAAGAAGCTGTTGCAGAAATCATACGTAGATGTGAAAGCAGAGGTATAGAATATATAGTACTTTATAAAAATCAATGCAACTGGGAGAATTTCGCTTCCGTTTTGTCTTCTCCAAATATAAGTTATGTTTATATGGTTTCTCATGGAAGTGCCAACATATCTGAAGGTGGAAAAACAGTACAAAGAACAAATTTCTCACTTTCTGGCAAATATTTCTTTTCTTCCAAGCATAGCGTCGTCTCATATAAAAAGTCAGACTATGGTAATCCTAATAACGTCCCAAGCTCATATGAGGAACTTCCTGGAAAGTGGGAAATAAGTAAACGGGTACATTCTATGCGTTCTCTTGGTCTTGGTTTGACTAATCAAATTAGGATAGCTCATCTCGACATCTGCTCTCAAGCCAAATATACGGACATGGCGCGCTACTGGATAGACTTCGAAGAAGTCCCCATTCTTGACCAATTATTTGTTAGTTGGAACTCGGTTATCGGTATGCTGGATGATGATTGGCAAAAGTGGAGTTATGATATTTGGAACCAGTTAGGAGACGGTGGAACTACTTATTGGCAAGCCCAGGATTATACAAGCAAGCATAATGACAAGGGAAGTTTTATTCGTAGCAAAGTGCGATATTATGGTTATGATCAAGTAACTTTTACTAAGCAGGGCAACTAAAAAATGGGAAAGAAACATATCTCTCTACTAATTATTACCGCTATCGTTCTGGCACTGACGGTCGTGAAAGCTGTTTTATTTTTTACTGCGAAGCCCAAGGTTACGGTCGATTACGTGGCTGAGTATAACAAAATATCACATCCGGAAGATTATGACCCGAATAACAATGCAGCGTCATATTACCAAAAGGCGTTTGATGCATTCGTTGAAATGCCCGATGGTTTGCGGAGTACTTATATAAACTGGCCCACAGATTTCAATAGTGCCGAACAAATCCTGCTTGAAGAATGGCTTGCCTCAAACTCACAGGCCTTCGAATACTTTCAATTAGCAGCGGATAAGCCTTATTACTGGCTGGAAAGACAAGCCAAAGGAGATGAAGGAATGTATGGTATGGTCCTTCCTGAATTAACTTCACTACGAAGACTGACCGATACGTGTATGTGGAATGCAAAGCTGGCTGCTTTGAAAGGCCGTTCACAATTGGCGTTTGAGAATATTATCGTCTGCTATGTGGCAGGTCGGCAAAAAACCCGGACACCTTCTTTAGTGATGGAACAACTTGTCGGCCTCGGTAATAAGCAAATTGCTATATGTAATGCTCTTGTTATTTTAGACCGTATCGAGGTTGATAACGGGGACCTGAAACTTTTTCAGGATTCCTTGCAGGCTCAATTCGAGAATGATACTTATGCCCCTGATTTTACAGTGGAAAAACTTTTTTTATACGATGCATTGCAAAGGTCTTTTGTCGATAACGGCAGGGGCACTGGCAGGTTGGCTTTTAGGATGGCTGAAGGCTTCATCACTTTATGCAGCGGATGGCATAATTATAAAGTTTATCTGAGTTGCTTTATAGGTCCGACGAGAAACCAGATGGTTGAAAAAATTGAACAGCTTTTTGCGTCTTTCGAACCGCTAAAAACCCGGAGCCCCTGGCAGCTTCACAAGCAGGATTACTTCAAAAAAGTAGATGCAATTCTCCGAGAAAATTTCTTTATGGAAATGTTTGTAACAAGTCATCATGGAATTTTCAAACTTCATCACAGGGTCAAAGTCCGGACAGAAGCCTTAATTACCACAATCGCAATTTTGCGTCATAAAACCGACACCGGGAAGCTTCCGGAATCGCTTGGTAAGCTTGTGTCTAACGGGTACCTTAAGTCTGTTCCAATGGACCCGTACAGTGATGGGCCGTTAGTCTATAAGCTTATCGAGGATAACTTTATGTTATATAGCGTGGGCGAGGATTTCAAGGATGATGGTGGAATAACAAGTGATAATTATATGCAAACCTCCCAATGGTATTCGTCGTGTCCTAATGAATTTTTCAAAGATATCGTTTTTTGGCCTGTTAAGCGGCTTGAGGATCCTCGTAAAGACTTTGATAAACGAAAAGCAGAAAGGGAGAGACGAAATTTCAGAAGAAGGTAACAGAGAAATAATGAAACTTTTAAGGCCAGGAAAAAAATGGATATTAGCTGCTGTTGGGCTTTTATTTGCTCATCTTTTGTTCATATCTGGTTGTCTGTTAGTGGATTTTGAGCCGGTAACTATTGGGCAGCTCCGAGGAACTAACGACGTTATAGAAATTCTTATGTGCAATTCTGATGGATACAATCAACGGCACAGATATAAGCCTACAAATCTGAAAGTCTGGGGCTGGGTAAATGACCCCGAGAAAATAGCATCGATTATGGACGCTATCTGAAAAGTTGAAATTACCGGCGACCTTTGGTCCATCACCGGCGAAGATCAAATCTGTTTCAAAGATAAGAATGGGAACATAGGATGTATGGCCATAAAGTTGGAATGCGACCCGAAGGTTGTCTATGGTGCGTATTTTATGGATGAAAGTGGACAGTTATATGAAGCATTAGAAGATGCCGGATTAGCTCCTTCTTGCGAGGAATTCCAAGAAAAAGAAAACGTAGAATACCCAGGGCCGCGATAAAATACACCGGATGCGATATTTACTAAGCAATGGATGTAGTGATGCTATGAAAAAATTGGAAATCCTTCATAAAAAGGTAGAAGCTCGTAGAAAACTCCACTCTGTCCTCGAAATTTTTACTTGCCCTCCCTGCCTTTTGTAATTATTTTGATTTATTCTCCCGTTGGATTTATACTTACCCGGAACTTGTCTCGAACGAAAGGTAAACACAAATGCGTTTCACAAAAATGCACGGCCTTGGCAACGATTACGTATATGTCAATTGCTTCAAGGAGCGGGTGAAAAATCCCGCAAACCTTGCCCCCGTCATCAGCGACCGGCACAAGGGCATCGGGGCCGACGGGCTGATTCTGATATGCCCTTCAAAAAAAGCGGATGCGCGGATGCGGATTTTCAACGCCGACGGCTCAGAGGCGGAAATGTGCGGCAACGGCATCCGCTGCGTCGCAAAATACGTCTACGAGCACAAGCTCGCAAAAGGACGAAGACGCTTCAGCATTCCCAGCGGCGCCACCTTCCCCATCTCGTTAAATATCGAAACGGCCAGGGGAATCCTCAAGCTCGGCCTGATAAAAAACAAACAGCAGAAAATTGAAAAGGTCTGCGTCAATATGGGCAAGCCGATTCTCGACCCTGCGCAGATTCCTATCAATCTGCCGGCCCGCAACACTATAGAGCAGCCCGTGAAATTCCTCAGCCACATATTCACGATGACCTGCGTTTCGATGGGCAATCCACACGCGGTCTTCTTTCGCAATGAGCTGTCGCTGAGCGAGCTGGAGCGGTTCGGCCCGGTCATCGAAAGCCACAGCTTCTTCCCGAAACGCACCAATGTGCATTTTGTCAAAATCAATGGGCCGAAAGAATTCACTATGCGCACCTGGGAACGAGGTAGCGGAATCACTCTGGCCTGCGGCACCGGTGCCTGTGCCTGCTGTGTGGCGGGTGTGCTCACAAAAAGGTTGGAACGGCAATGCATCGCACACTTGCTGGGTGGTGATTTAGAATTGTACTGGAGTCAAGACGATAACTGCGTTTATATGACCGGCCCGGCCACGGAGGTATTCAGCGGCAACTGGCCCACCGGCGGCCAATCCGGTGAAGTCTCTACCGGCGACAGGTCTTCTAAACAATCGAAAAAATCGAGCGCAGCCGCTCCCCGCCGCAGGAGTTCCAAGTCTAAGAAAGCGAAAAAACCGAGTCGTCGATAATCCGGCCGCAATAAACACAGGCTGGGTGCCTCGGCGAGACCATATGGCGGCAATTCGGGCACTCCACGGCCTTACGCTGGTTCTTGCCATCGAGTGTGCCGTCGCGCATATCCACTTCATAAACCTTCTCGCGCAACTGCTCGTCGGTGAAACCGTGCTTTTCCTTTATAAATTCCCACAGCGTCTCCGAAATCAATAGCGCTTTGGCCAGATTGGCCTGGAGAACATTAATGCGTCTCTGCATAGCAGTGGCTTTGCCCTTTGCTCGTTCAGCCGTCTTACTCGCATGAATGTTTTCTGCCGTTTGAAATCCCGCCATTGCGAATAAAGGTATCATTGTAAAATCCTTTCAGAAGTTTTGCATTTACAACCCTATTTTACCTTTTTGTGTTCAAATTTCGAGCAAAAAACTACTTCAATCCCGGCCTTGCCGGACTCAACAGGCGAGTCACGGGTCACGAGCGACGAGATACGTCTTTAAAATTCAGCTCCGCATATTCTCCCTGATATTTTCTTGCCGCCCGGTCGTATGCCTTTGCCGCCTCGATTTCATCGCTGAAATGGCCGAGGTTTATTGACCTTTTGTTGTGATAAATTCTCGCCTGCCATTTTTCCGGGTTTTTGCTTCTGTTTACGCCTTTATATTTGGAGCTTGTTTTTGATTTTGTCTTTCGCTGATTTTGGGCGTTTTGTTCTAACGTTGCGAATCGAAGGTTTGCCTTTCGGTTATCGAGTCCGTTATGGTTTATGTGGTCAACCAGCACTCCGTCGGGTGCGTGCATAATCATTCTATGCATTGATGTGCTTTTTGTTCTTCCACTTTCTTTTGTGCTGAAATGTCGGATGGTATACGATGAGCGCCCTTTTTCGTAACCCGTCCATCGGTCTTTAGGCAGCCATTCGTAGTCATCGGAGTCGACGATTGCGTATTGGCCGTTATTTAGTTTAATTCTGCGGAACGCGTATCCGTATCGCACCCGGCGATATGCGAGCAGAATCCAAATTAGTGGCTTTTCTATAAACACCGGAATTTCAATAACAACTTCGATGCTTATCTCCCCGGTTACCGTCATTCTGAACGAAGCGCAACGTAGTGAAGAATCTCACTTAATTATTCGCGGTTCCTTGTTCGTTACTTGTCCTGAGTGAAATCGAAGGATTCGATATTCACTCCCCCTCAACTCTCGAGTCACGGGACACGTGCCCCGACCGACGTTTTTTTGCCAGAGGCAAAAAAAACAGTCCCTCCACTATTGGCTCAACCTGCGCGTTTTGGCGAAAAATCGGCCATTTTTTTGGCCTCTGAAAGTGCTAAATACTTACGTGGAAGTGATTAAAAAAATTTTACTTTTTTGGGATTCTGACCAAAACCACCTGCGCGTTTTGTTCTATCTATCTTTATAAGTCCTAAAATACCAAGAACCCTCACTCCCACCACAACTCCCCTACTTTTCCCCCTTCGCCGCTCGCAGCAATCGGCATCAAAACCCCTTGTCGGCAAAGTGAATTTTTTTATTTTTTTCCTTTACTCCATATCGGTTATTATGTTATATTCCTATTTTTAGTGGAGAATATTCTTCCATCTCTCAAGAGTATCCCCCAATAAATTAAGAATGAGAGATAACATTTAAGTGGCCTATAAACAGGCCAGGGAGAAGCAAAAGTGAGTAAAGGTACAGTAAAATGGTTCAATTCGACTAAGGGATTCGGTTTTATTAATCCTGATGATGGCGGCGAGGATTTATTTGTCCACCACTCGGAGATTAAAACAACGGGCTATGCAACGCTTGATGAAGGCCAGAAGGTCGAATTTGAAGTCGGGCAGGGCAAAAAAGGTCCCTGTGCGACGAACGTAGTTCCCTGCTAAGCAGAAAACAACGATTGAGAACCGAAGGGCCCTGCCGAAACGCAGGGCCTTTTTATTTGCGCTCGTTTCCTAAAGCCCGCCGATTTATTCGGCGGGTTTCTTGCCCCTGCACTGCAGGAGGTTTCTTTTTTCTTGCCTGCCTCGGCGTAGTCTCGCCACTAAAGTGGCGGACGAAGACGGGTCATCCCGACCGAAGCGTAGCATTGAAGCCTGCCCTGAGCGCACCTGTACTGAGCCTGTCGAAGTAGTCGAATGGGTCGAGGAATCTATTCATCTTCTTGTCATTGCGAGTCCCGATGTCGAAGCGCAGCGAAGATCCCGATACCTCGGGGTTGTTTATCGGGACGCGGCAATCTTCAATCTACCACTCACCAATTACTAATCTCCTGCTTGTCCCGCACAATACCTGTCCTCCGTATGTCCACTAATGGACGCCTTACGGCGGAGTCCATAGGACTGAGTCCCAGCAAGCCGGGATCGAAGGGCTGCGGCAGGGGAAATTATTTTTTTATTTTTTCTTTGCGTAATATCGGTTATTATGTTATAGTTTAGTTTTTAGTGGTGAATATTCTTCCATCTCTCAGGAGTATCCCCCAATAAAATAAGGTCGAGAGATATTTTAGATGGCCTATAAACAGGCCAAGGAGAAGAACAAGTGAGTAAAGGTACTGTAAAATGGTTCAATTCAGCAAAGGGATTCGGCTTTATTAATCCTGATGATGGCGGCGATGATTTATTTGTCCACCACTCGGAGATTAAATCGGATGGCTATGCATCACTCGATGAAGGCCAAGCGGTTGAGTTTGAAGTCGGGCAAGGCAAAAAAGGTCCTTGTGCGACGGGCGTAATTCCCTGCTAAGCAGGAAACAATGCTTAAGAACCGAAAGGCCCTGCCAAACCGCAGGGCCTTTTTATTTGCGCTCGTTTCCTAAAGGGGGTCATTTACTTGCGCGACGCGGGTCGTTTAGCCCCGGTGCTCGCGCCGGGGGTCGGTTAGCCCCCAACTTTATGTTGGGGGTCATTCTTTTTCTTGCACTGCAAGGGGTTTTTCCTTCTTTTCTTTCCCCTGCCCCGCAGGAGGTTTCTTTTTTCTTGCCTGCCTCGGCGTAGTCCCCTAAGGACGAAGACGGGGCATTGCGAGGAGCGCAGTGCGGCAATCCAAAATCCTAAAGCCCGCCGATTTACTCGGCGGGTTTCTTTCCCCCGGCACTGCCGTGGGTTTCTTTTTTGTTTAGCCGTCGCCGGCACGGCGACGTTGCCATTCCTGCGAAGGCAGGAATCCAGAGTATTCATTCTTCCTCAACTGGCGAAATACGACATACTACCGACGACCGACGAAACCGGCTTTGCCGGGCTCAACTGGCGAACGACGAGTCACGAGATACGCGCGACGAGTCACGGGTCACGCATGACGAACTATACCCCCGGCTTCGCCGGGTTCAACTAGCGAACGACGAGTCACGAGTCACGCATGACGAACTATACCCCCGGCTTCGCCGGGTTCAACTGGCGATATACGAAATACGAGCGACGAGATACGAAAAAAACTTGCCTAACACCAAAATCGGGAGGATTAATTGGAACCGCATCCTCCAGTTCGGATTTGTTTATTTATTCACCTTCGGTGAATGACTGCATGTGCCTCATCGCGGCCTCCGGATGCAAAAGATTCGAGGTAAAAAAGCGAAATATTTGATGATATAAGCGGATGGTTTTGGTAATGTAAGGTTGGAGAATTTTTATACCTGATTGGCGGAGTTAAGAAGGATGGAAAAGAATTGTGCAAATCTGCTATAACTTATTGGGCCTATTTCTTCTCCAGAAGGAACAGAAATTCTCGGTTTGGTTCTTCGGCATCCCGCAACCACTCATTAGTCCATTTCATGCCTGACATCACGTTCTTTTTGTAGTCTAGTTCTACAACATCAATAATATCACCGTTTGTGCATAGGACATCGTTCAACTCATCGGCCGTGGCTCTACCACCGGAACTATAAGAAAGTATGATCCATCGAGCTTGAGTTGCCTTGATAATATCCTCAATAGCTTGTACTGCAACAAAACGCCCGTTCCGATTTCTCCGGAATTCCTCAAAAACAGATGCTGATATTTTGTCAGAAGAATCTTCTCTACGTTTTGCTTTTCCGAATAATTTAGGTCTGTCGAACAGACACACGCTAGTCCATAGGTGGTAATATGAAGCATATCGGACGCGTGAAGGTGGCATCTTCTCATTATTTGAGCCATATGGTGGGTCGAAATATGCAAGATCGACAGATACATTCGAGACTAAATTGAATATGTCACTTCTATAAACTTCATGCTCCTGTGTCGTTGGGGCTAACATTGGGATTTTCAGAGTCAATTCATTGTAGGATCTAGGGGACCAGTCTTTTAAGTATGACACGAAATGCCCCAAAGTACTATCAACTTGGTCGAGAGCTAAAATGAGGCTGGTGAGAGCCACGGCTTTGTCAATTTTAGTTAGTGAAAGCTTTTCGATTTCCTCTCGGATACCATCGAGTTTTCTAGTATTGTGAATTTGCCATGGTTTCTTGAGACCATCCGGCTGCACAGCCGAACCGCCGTTTGGTTGGCCTCCGTAGTTATTGGTAAACCATCCGTCTTTGGGAGAAACTGCGTTTAGGTGGTCGATCAGCTCTTGGTACTGCTTTGGGGTCTTCTTGTTGAGTAAGTAGCAGATGGCAAAGGTCTCGGACCAGACTGCAATATCGTTACAGAATACTCGATATCCTCTCTTTGCAAACGCTTGCGAGACCCTTGTTGTTCCAGAAAATCCATCCAGAACGGTTTTAGCATCAACACGCTTGGCGAGTTGAAGAATGTACGGAATCAGCTTCAGCTTTGATCCTGCATACTTGATGCCCTTTGTAGGAGGAGCTTCAATAATATCATCCGTGAACAAAGGTATAGTATCCATTATTGATTCAATCCTGATATTTGCTTCAATCGGGCAATGTCTTCCTTTATTTTCTCCAGTGCGGACGAATGCCCTGTCACAGATGAAACTAGCGCATGAGAGAATAACTTAACGAGAATCAGATTGTGAGAGTAGTCGATCCATCCATCCGTAACACTGTCGAAGTATTTTATGCCGTTCTTTGTATGGGTCCACAATCCGCGCTGGAGTGCATTAGCGGCAGCGTCACCATAGCGAACTTCGCAGACATAGTCATCGTCAGAATCATAGAAACGGTAGGCTGGGTGTTTCCTGCCTCTGCCAGTTTCTTCCTTTGAAATCCGAACGGTTTGTTGTATTGCGCGGTCATAGTCAAAAACGAGAATATTGCATCGTTTGTTCTTTTCATCGTAAATCAAGGGAAGAACATTGATATTACGAAACTCCACAAAGGCAGGATCTTTAAGAATCGACTGGATGGCGTTTTGTCCCATGATCCCTTCCCCTTCTCTTTCCAAGCGAGGGAACATGCGAAAGTTCTTGTCAGTTGACAACTGTAACGGGCCATCTCCATAGGCCTTGAGACTTACAGGGAATTCGTCTTGGGTAATTTCATTTATTATTTTAATGTCCTCTTCCTGTGATTTTGCGCGGTAAAGGTCTTTACCAACATGGATAGAGCGAAAATCGTACATGTACTGGTTGATAAACTCGGCGATTGCAATCTCAGCAAGATCTCCATGTGTCTTGTTCCCGATGAGGCGCATGGTAAATATGTTGCTCAGAGTGGTGGTGATTAAATCGGGATGTTTGCTGACCAAAAGCTTGAGTCTTTTTGTGAAATCCTTATAGTGGTCTTGATTTGCCATATTCATCCTTATTCACGGGTATAGTATTATACAACACTTTTTGCTAAAAATCTATTCTATCGAAAATAAAATGTCAAGAATCTTGTTTATCCTCCTCAGCCTCTACGCCATTTGGAATGTTATGCTTAGGATTTGTGATTATCTTGCTTTGCAACAAATCGTGTTGTATAATTACCCCCGGCCGGAAGGATTCGCCAGGATTTTCATTGGTCATAATTTATTCAAGTTTTTGTAAGGCAGTAATTAATAACCAGCAGTGTTAATCCGTGTAAATCCGTGTCCATGGATTGGTAAAAAATGGTCTCAATCATCTCAAAACCAGATACCCGCAGAAAGCTCGAAATACTAAGTACCGACGCCCAGTACGACCTTGCCTGTGCCTGCGGCACCCAAAAAGACGGCCATCGTAAACGCGGTCAAGACGGCAAATGGATATACCCCGTCGCGCTCCCCCAGGGCGGCTCAACCGTTTTATTAAAAACGCTGCTCTCGAACCACTGCACCAACGATTGCAAATACTGCCCGCTCCGCGCAAATAAGGACGTCCGCCGCTGCACCCTCGAGGCCGAGGAGGTCGCCAATGTCTTTCTGGAATATCACCGCCGTCGTATCGTCCACGGCCTGTTCCTTAGCTCCGGCTGCATAAAATCACCGGACGCCACAATGGCCCGCCTAAACGCCGTCGCGGACATCCTGCGCACAAAGCACAAGTTTAAGGGCTATATCCACCTCAAAATCATCCCCGGCTCAAGCAACGCCGCCATCGAGCAGGCTTTAGGCTTGGCGACTGCCGTCTCGCTGAATATCGAAACGCCGGGCGAAGAGAATTTAAAAAAGCTCTCCAGCAATAAGGATTACATCCGCGACATCATCGAGCCAATCAAATTTATCTCGAACCAGACGGCCAAAGGCAACAAATACGCCGGCACTAAGCAGACGACCCAGTTCATCGTCGGCGCCGCAGGCGAGAAGGACGCCGAAATCGTCAAATACGCGGGTGCCCTCTACAAACGGCTCAGGATGGGCCGTATTTACTTCTCAGCCTATCAGAAAGGCCTGGGCGCCCCCTCCCTGACCGCCGAAGCAGACCCGGCCCCGGATCCGCCAAGGGACAGCTTATTCCCTGACTACCCACTGGAAAGTGCTCAGGATGGCCTAACGCGTGAGCACAGACTGTATCAGGTCGATTTTCTAATGCGTAAGTACGGCTTTGACGCCTCGGAGTTCATTTTCGAAGGATGCGGCAATTTATCGCTTACACTTGACCCGAAGGAGGTCTGGGCCCGCAATCACCCCGAGTTTTTCCCTGTCAGGGCCAATTCCGCCACGAAACACGAGCTTCTTCGCGTCCCGGGCCTCGGCCCGGTCAGTGTCGGCCGGATTTTGAAGGAACGCCGCCTCGGCCGATTTTCAAGGATTGAGGACATCGGCAAACCAACAAAGCTTCTGTTAAAAGCAAGCCAATATCTCGTTTTTTAGCACTACAATTCATTCAGAATGACTGTCTGCTAATTCAGTATAGCTTTCTACTATCTTTGTGTCTTTCGGATTTTCCTTCGTTTCCACACCGAAGGCTTCTCTTAGTACTTCATTCGTTTCATATCCCTGACAGGCCGCCTAATACCTGACTTTTTAACTGAATAACGCATTTTTTAGCCTAAAAATGCCATTGCTATCGTAAAAGACACATACCTGATAAGCCCAAATCCTGCTTTCGTAATAAAAAAAAGCAAACCCGTCATATCATCGTCCCCCGACCCAAATTTTGGCTTAAAATGGGCCTTCGGCCCGAATTTAAGCTAAATTTTATACAAAATTTGCAAGTCGGGGACTTTTTCGGCTTGCCGAAGCAAAAAAGACCGGCTATCATAGTTAATTCGGTTATTTGCGACGATGATACGACGCATCGGCATCATTTCAGTTTGCAGAAAGGTTTGCTTTTTATGATAAAAGTCAAAGCACGTGTCGGCGAATCAGTTCAGCAGATGGTAAAGCGCTTCAAAAAAATGTGCGAAAAAGAGGGGCTGGTCAGGGATATGAAACGAATGAGCTACTATGAGAAACCCTCGGTGCGGAAACGAAGGAGAATCCGAAAGACACAAAGAATCACTTAGCAGAAAGTCATACTGAATTAGCAGACAATTATTCTGGATGAATTATAGTAATATAAAAGCCGGGCAGTTGATTACTGCCCGGCTTTTTTTGAGCGGCTTATTATTTTGTTTGGCTAAGCGTTTTGGTGCAATTACCGGCGGCACCTGCGAAAGCGGACCGCTTGTCTATATAACAGGGGTGTAGTAGAATACAGCTTCTATAGATGGTTTCCGGCCGAAGAGGTAGAGGGAAATAAGATCCATTTTAGAAAAGCCTGAATGTAGAAAAAGGTTAAGCGATGACCAAGTTTAAACTGCAAAGTAACTTCAGCCCACAAGGAGACCAGCCGGAGGCGATACGACGGCTGCTGGAAGGGCTGCGTACAAATAAAAAGTATCAGACGCTGCTGGGCGTTACGGGAAGCGGCAAGACGTTCACTATGGCCAATGTTATCGCGGAATTCGGAAGGCCTGCGCTGGTTGTTTCACATAACAAAACATTAGCGGCACAACTATACCAGGAATTCAAGGAGCTGTTCCCACAAAACGCGGTCGAATACTTCGTGAGCTATTATGACTATTATCAGCCGGAGGCGTATATTCCCCAGCGAGACATCTACATCGAAAAAGATGCATCCAGAAACGACGACCTCGATAGATTGCGGCTTTCTACAACGACGAGCCTGATTGGAAGAGAGGACGTGATTATTGTCGCGTCAGTATCGTGTATTTACGGATTAGGCTCGCCTGAAGATTACGAAGCGAGCGTTGTAGCAGTACGGAAGGGTCAACAAATCGAGAGAAATGAATTGTTAGGCAAGCTCGCAGACATTCAATACAACAGAAACGACGTTGACTTTAAGCGAGGAGCGTTTCGGGTGCGCGGGGACGTTGTGGAGTTGCATCCTTCTTATGAATCGTTTGCGATTCGATTCGAGTTCTTCGGAAGCGAAATCGAAAAGATAAGCTATGTCAATCCGGTTTCGTCGGAAATTCTCGCGGAAGAAGAACAGGTTTTTATATATCCCGCGCAGCATTACGTTGTTCGGAGTGACAGGGTTGGAACGGCTATCGAAGGTATCAAAGCAGAGTTAGAGGACCGGCTACAATACTACAGGCAGGAAGGAAAACTTCTCGAAGCACAGCGGCTGCAGGCGCGGACGATGTATGATATCGAGATGCTGCAGGAGGTAGGCTTTTGCAGCGGGATAGAGAATTATTCGCGTCATTTGGCGGGTCTGCCGGTGGGTGCAAAGCCATATACGCTGATTGATTATTTCCCGAAGGATTTTCTTTTATTCATCGACGAGTCGCACGCAACGATTCCACAACTGCGAGCAATGTGGGCAGGCGACAGGAGCAGAAAAAGCGTGCTTGTGGAACATGGTTTCAGGCTGCCGAGCGCACTGGATAACCGGCCTTTGCAATTCGAGGAGTTCGAGGAAAAATGGTCGGAAGTGATATTTGTTTCGGCGACGCCGAGTCAGTTCGAACTTGAGAAATGTAATAACGAGGTTGTTGAGCAGGTTATAAGGCCAACCGGCCTTGTGGACCCGAATATTATTGTTTATCCGGCAAGTCAGCAGATAGAACATCTTACGGGCGAGATTGAAAAACGCGTAAAGGCAAAGGAACGGACGCTGGTTACGACCCTGACAAAGAGGCTGGCTGAGGATTTATCGAGCTACTTAGCCAAGAAGGGCTTTAAGTGCCGATACCTGCACAGCGAAATTAAGACGATTGAAAGAGTGGATATTTTGAGGGACCTTCGCAGCGGCGAGTTCGATGTATTAGTGGGCATAAACCTGCTGCGTGAGGGGCTGGATTTGCCGGAGGTTTCGTTCGTGGCGATTCTTGACGCGGACAAGGAGGGTTTTCTCAGGAGCCAGACGTCGCTGATTCAGACAATCGGCAGGACGGCGAGAAATGTCAATGCAACGGTAGTTCTGTATGCTGACCGGGTGACCAACGCAATGCAAAAGGCAATTGACGAGACGAGCAGGAGACGCAAGATTCAACTGGAATATAACCGGGAGCATAATATTACGCCGGAGACGATACGCAAGGAACTGCGTATGACGCTTGCCGAGGAGCTGAACGCCAGACAGGTTGCACGAGATGCGCTCGAGCTGAGCGATTCGGAATATGACAGGCAGCAGATTATTGCCGAACTGGAGCAGGAGATGTTCGAGGCGGCGGAGAAGCTGGATTTCGAGCGGGCGGCGTTTTTGAGAGACCGGCTGAACGAATTAAAAGAGATGCCGATGATTGAGAAGAGCGGTCGGCCGAGGTTCAAGAAAAGGGGTGGAGGCAGAGGAAAAGTAAAAAGGTGAGAAAGGTATGAAGGTGCGAAAGGGCTAAAGACAGAAACTCGTCGCCGTGCCGGCGACGGCTAAACGGTCCTGCTATGAAAGTAGGACTTACGGTTTATGAGAACACTGCACCCGAAGGCCGCCACCGCACCAAATGCATAGTTGTTTATACCGAAGGCCGCGATGAGTTTCCTTATGTATTACGAAGTAAAAAAAGACACGAACCGCAGGTAGAAACAACGCATTTGGTGCGGTCCTAGGGACTCCTGACGGAGGATGGGTGATGTGGAAACAAATGATAGCACATTGAAAATGTGGCAAAAAAAATCATCCGAACTTAAAGACACTTAAAAATATAGCGTTTTCGTAAAAACATTGTTTTTTAATGCTACTATTCTGTTTATGAAATATTGCGATTATGGAATAGATAATCAGGTATTATAAAAGAGCTGATACAAAAAACAGCTAAATGTATCCTAAAAAATTAAGTGACTGGTAATTGGTGAGACGTTCGATATTGTCGGGGCGTGCAGCCACAAAGTTGTTTAAATGAGGCATTGAACCGGCTTAACGAATTGAATCCTGATTCAAAGGCGACTTCAATAATTTTTTTGTTTGTTGTAACAAGCATACGCTGAGCGTGCTGGACTCGATACTGAATAACAAAATTGTGCAATGTAATACCAAAGGTTTTCCGAAAGAGATCTGCGGCGTAATCCGGATGAAGCTTCACCTCCTTTGCAATATCAGCAGCACAGATATGTTTCGTATAATTTTGTGCAATAAACTTTGCCATACATTCAATTTTGTTGACATTCTGTGTTCCCACCGGTCTCGTACTGCGACTGTGAAACTGTCCGTCAACCTCTGCGCCACTTTGAGTTAGATTTAAGGCAAGACGCAGCAGACGTGCTCTTATCTCGAGCAATACAATTTCGTAGATGGGCGTCGAGCCCTGATTGATGTCTCGGAACCATTGTTCGAATAACTGTTTGTCATGGTGAGACGCCGACGCTTCAAGCTCCTGTATAAGCCGGCCATTTAGAATTTGAGTAGTGAACTTTTCCGGCAAGCTCCAATTAAGTACCCAGGGAAGTGGAAGAGTGATCACAACATAAGAAGCAATGTCCTGATAGTCCACTATTTGATGGGGTGTGGCAGCCCAGAACAATGCGAGCCTTCCTCCTTCAACAGTTAATCGTTCTCCCCAGAAAAGGTAGGTCAACCGGCCTTTATCAAAATAATTTAGCTCGATTTCGTTATGTTTGTCTGGACGCCGCATAAGCACGGGTTCCCACCGTTCACAGGTGAAACCGTATGGAGTGAATTCTTTCCGTTTAGAATCAAAATGTTCCATAAACCTAAGAATATGATAGGTTATTGTGTAAATCAAGGTGGAAATCCTTATTTTCTCCTATATTATTTTCTTTAGAATGCTACTGATTATCTTGTATCCTGCATGACAGATACGAGGCCTTGGCAATAAAGAACTTTGAATTGCACCCCATCCACTGGAGATAAAGCATATAGGAATCAGGGTAATTTGTAATTGATTAATTAATTTCAGAATTAAAAGGAGGAACAAAACTATGAACAGTAGTTACCCAAAAGAGGTCAGAGCAGTTGCTATGACCGGGCCCGGGAAAATGGAAATGAGGAAGTATCCATTTCCAAGTATTGATAAGGATTCAGCAATTCTTAAAGTTGATATGACAGGTATTTGCGGAACAGATAAACATATTTTTCTTGGTGAAGCCGGCACAATACGAGGCAAATCCATTTTTCCTTACATTGGTGGTCATGAAGTAATCGGGACAATTGTTGAAATCGGTGAAAATGCCGCTAAAGCAATGGAGTATAACCATACTTCACTGAAAGAGGGTGACCGTGTATCAATTGCAGTTGAAGTTAACTGCGGGAAATGCTGGTATTGCCGGAATCAATACAACAATACAACCTGTGAGAATCAGATCATGGCATACGGTATTCATCCCGATGCGGACACAAAACCTTATCTGCGGGGAGGATTTGCTGAATATATGACTATAATTCCAGGCACATCTCTTTTTAAAATTCCGGAAGGAATGCCGGTAGATGTTGCAGTGTTTGTCGAGGAAACGGCTGTAGCATATCATTCTTTAGCCAGGGCTATCCAGCCTTTTCCGGCAGTCAAAGAGGGTTTTGGACCGGGAGATTCTGTTGCTGTATTAGGAAACGGCCCTCTCGGCATACTTCATGGAATAATGGCGGGCATTCACGGTGCAGGATTGAGTATTGCTACTGATCTTGCGGATCTGAGGCTGAACAAAGCAAAGGAGCTTTACGCTGATGTAACGTTCAATGCTTCAAAGGTATCAAAAGCTGAACGTGCACAGAAGATAAAAGACCTGACAGAAGGAATCGGCCCTGATCTTGTCATAGAATCTGCAGGAGAGCCGGAGGCTTTTATTGAAGCACTTGAAATTGTAAGAAAAGGCGGTACTGTCATAGAAGTCGGCAACTGGGTTGATATTGGTAAGACTGTTCCTTTGAATGTACAAAAACACATTACATCTAAAAATGTTCATATTCATTCAGTTTTTCACTGCGGAACTAACTGGCAGCCTGTATTGAAGATGATGGAAAAACAATCGGCACGGTATAATTTTGCATCTCTGATAACTCACAGGTTAGGGCTGGATGATCTCGTAAAAAAAATGGAAATCGTTACAAAACCAAATGAGTGTGTAAAAGTAGAAGTTGTCCCCTGAAGAAAATGGGGAAGGTTCTAATTTTGATAGTTTTCAATATATGAACAGGAGCTGAATAATATGAAGACTTCAAGATTACTCAACAGTGAATTAAGCTATGAGATAAGTAAAATCGGGCATACTGCTCATATTACTCTTTGTGATGCAGGACTCCCGATCCCAAAAGATGTTAAACGAATAGACCTTGCGATTGAATCCGGTTATCCGTCTCTTATCAGGACACTGGATGTTATATTAAGTGAAATGAAGGTAGAAGAGATTATTGTCGCCTCGGAGATCCATGAAAAAAACCAGGGAATATTCGAAGAAATGATGAAAATATTTCAATCTCATAATATGAACCCTCCTGTTAAAGAAGTCGGCCATGAGGAATTAAAGAAAATGACGCATTTGAGTGAAGCTATTGTGAGGACAGGAGAATGCACTCCTTATGCGAATGTGATATTAAAATCGGGCGTAGTATTTTAATTTATTTTGATTGCTCGCAGCGTTTATCTGCGGTCTTCCATGAAGATCAATTTTTATTTCACGTTAGGATGAAATGGCAGTTACCTGATTATCCTGTTCTGTTTGTATATATATAAAGGCAAAAATGGATATTATCACAGTTATTGGAAGTCTTAATATGGATTTGGTGATTAATACACCAAGGATACCACAGATGGGTGAGACTATCACCGGAAGTGGATTTATGGTTAATCCCGGGGGTAAAGGTGCAAATCAGGCAGTTGCAGCTGCAAAATTAAATGGTAATGTCTATATGGTAGGCTGTGTCGGTGATGATTTCTTTGGAAAAGACCTTCTAAAAAATTTATCTGAATATGGAGTGAATGTAAGTAATATCAAAATAATTGAAGGTACATCAACAGGAATTGCTATGATAGTCCTGAAAGAAGGAGATAATTTTATAATACTGGATTCAGGTGCTAATCATTGTATTACCCAGACACATATTGATGAATGTCATAATTTGATTAAAAGGAGTTCTTTAATCATTGTTCAACTGGAAATACCATTTGATGTTGTAGAAAAAGCAGTAAATGTTGCAAAAGAATATAAGGTGAAGGTGTTGTTCAATCCTGCACCTGCAAAAAATATTTCTGATAAATTTCTTTCTAAAATCGATATTATTCTTCTCAATGAGACCGAATGTGAATTGATTACAGGAATTCATATAAGAACAATAGATGATGCAAAAGAGACATTAAAATTTTTGAGAAACAAAGGGATTTTGCAGGTTATAATAACAATGGGAAGTAATGGTGTGGTTTATAACAGCGGGGAAAGAATAGAGTATAAACCTGCATATCCTGTGAAAGATGTGATGGATACGACAGCGGCGGGTGATTCTTTTATTGGTGCTTTTGCAGTTGCTATTACAAATGGTTTGGGAATAGACGAAGCAGTTGATTTTGCGATTGCAGCCAGTGCTATTACAGTAACAAAAAAAGGTGCTCAGGTATCATTACCGACATTGGATGAAGTGAATAAGTTAATTAAAAAAGATTATAGAGGTAAATTTATATGCTGAAAGCGTGCATAAAAAAGATTTCCGAATCCGCCTACGTTAAAACTTCGGCGAGACAAGCCGCAGGCAGCAAAAGAATTGATTATTTTATAGAAAAGAATGGATTCCTGCCTTCGCAGGAATGACAGAACGAGATTGTCGCGTTTCGCTCGCAATGACATATGGAGCCGCTGCTGCCGGAGGCCGCAATGAGGAAACAAATAATAGTTCGCCGAAGGCGAACAAGTAAATAAGTATCCGAACCGCAGGCAGCAGCACGTTTATGTTATACGGCTCTTTGCTATACAACGGCAATGAACTATACGTGGTGTGACCAAACATTAAGAGCTCAATCAGGAAGTACATAATTTGATTTTTCATCTATTATGATCAAAACAAAATCACTTCCCTTGCCTGTAGACCATGGCATAAACTCTGGTTTATCTGTTATTGAATACCCACCAATTTGTTTCGACTTTCCAGATCTGGGATTGTACCAAAATGCCAGGACTTTTTGAGCTTTCATTCCAGAGATATCCAAGTTAATAGGTTTACCAAGAGGTGTATATGCTATAATAAAGTCCTTATCATGACTAAAAGCACAAATAATATATGAGTCATCTTCAGGATTCTCATTCAAGATTAGTGATTGATCATTGTCCATCTTTTGCCATGGAAAAGTGGTTAATAATTCTTTCATATATTTCATGTGAGTTGAACCGGGCAGATGCATGGCTACTTTCCAGTCAGTACGAGCATGAATTACCGGCTTTTTATCAATACTATACATTTGCCAAATATCATTACATCCATATGTATAACCTGCCGCACCAGCTAACATACTCCAATAAGCAGTGATCCGTACATCTGCAGCTTCCAGCCAAATTAGTTCATCCTTTTCCCAAAATCTATCAGGTATATTTTCATAACGTGCCTCTCCGTTTATTACAGGTCTTACCGGTTTTGATTTCTTACTCTTCATAACGAATTGATAATCTTTTCCTGTTAGATTATGGCCACTTTGAAACATGTCAAGATCAAGCCAATTTTCATTATAATAATCGGAGGCTAATACTCCTCCAATTGGATGATAGCTTATTAAATGCAAAGAATCTATTTTTCTAATACCCTTTGCCATTGCTCTTATTACCTCATTATGATTTTCATTTTCGGGTATCCTGTCCCCTCCTAAAATCCAAATGATATTACTACAAGAAATGTATCGTTTCGCTAATAGTGCTCCATAAATCTCTGCATTTTCGGAATTAAAAATTTCCGGCCCAGAGCCCCATTTCTTATTGTACTTATCTCCCCATGTTGGAAGAAGTGCAATATATAATCCAAACTCTTTTGCTCTATTAATTACATAATCAACATATTCAAAATATTTCTCATTTAACTTGCCAGGGTCATTATCGATTAAAGGTTTTTCACCATATGCATTTGGGGTATTTAATCCATCCAATTCAGCAAGAATAACCGTTTGAATAATCGTAAATCCTTTTTCTGCTCTGTCTGTCAAATATTGGTCAATTTCCTGCTTGTTTAATCGGTGTATTAATTCCCACGCAGTCCCTCCCAACCAAAAAAACGGCTCATTGTTTTCAGTAACAATATACTTTCGGTCATCACTTATTTTAAGCAGTGGAGTGTTGTTTGCAGAATTTTCTGCTAAGCGTTTAGCGGCACGGATAGGATTAATAAGTTTTAGTAGGCCTATGTCAGCCCGCCATACCCGAAGCGCCGTAAATAATGCAACAAAAAAAATAGCTGCGATGATTACGATTTTGCTTATAATTTGAACGATCTCATACATGCCTACTGTCCCCTAATTACTTATTATACAGTTTTTAAGATGAAGCATAGCAATAAATGTAAGTAACACTTAATTATCCCCCCAATTTTCGCTTTAGGCAAGGCAATTTAGTATTTAAGAATGCCCGCCAAAAGAAACCCACCGGATAAACCGGCGGGCTTAAGGATTTGGCGTTTCTCATTCAATTTCCTTGACTAATTAAGTAAACTCCACTATAAAATGGGGACTAAACGAACCCCATGCAGTCCTTCGATCCCGGCGCGCCGGGACTCAGGACAGGTGCAGGGGGCTAAACGATTTGGAAGAGAGAAGACAATGAAGCAATTGAAGATGTGTGAGGTGCGGCCTTTGATAGTAATGGCGGTGCGGGAAGATTACGGGAAAGGCGACCTTACGTCGGAGCTTACGATTGGAAAAAAGGCGACCGCCAGGGCGCAGATAGTAACGCGTGAAGAGATTGTTGTCTGCGGGATGGATGTGGTACGCGAAATCCTGAGGCATTACGATAAAAAGCTGAGGCTGCGAGTTATTCTTAAGGACGGCAGCCGAGCCAATGTGGGCGTGAAGCTCGGTACGATTGAGGGGCCGCTTAGGCCGATGCTGAGCGCAGAGAGAGTGGTCTTAAACTTCCTGCAGCGACTCAGCGGAGTAGCGACGACGACGTGGAAATATGTAAGCGCGGTCAGGGGGACGGGAACAAAGATTTACGATACGAGAAAGACGACGCCGGGCTGGCGGTCGCTGGAGAAATACGCGGTGCGGTGCGGCGGAGGGTATAACCATCGCTTTTCGCTGAATGACGCGGTGCTGATAAAGGACAACCACGTTGCGCAGCTTGGTAAAAATTTTTCCCCGAAACTGAAGAAAATCGTTGGAGAGGCCCACAAGCTGAAAAGGGCAAAGTTTGTTATGGTCGAGGTTGACCACGTGGACAACCAGCTTAATTACGTGCTGAAGATTCCGGGGATTGACGTGGTACTTCTGGACAATATGGGGCAATGGCAGCTTAAGCACGCGGTGGATATGAGGAACAAGATGTGCGGCAAGAAGCCTTTGTTGGAGGCGTCGGGTAATATCACTCTGAATAACGTTATGGCGATTGCCCAGTGCGGGATTGACAGGATTGCAGTAGGGGCAATTACGCACTCGGCCGCGTCGGTTGATATTGGATTAGACAGAGGGAGCGAGTTTTTGATTTAAGGATACTCGATTCTGGATTCTCGATGCTCGTAAATAAAACCCCCCGATAAATCGGGGGGCTAAATATTTTTAAGATTCCTGATATGTCGCAAAGTTTTCCAAACCCACTGCATCCGGATGAGATTAAGGGCGGGCTTCAAACCAAACGTATAGGTCGAGAGGTTCTTGTCTATAACAGCACGTCAAGCACAAACGACGTTGCGTGGGAGTACGCGAAAAACAGAAAGAACGACGGGCTGTCAGTCTTCGCAGAAGAGCAAACGGCAGGCCGGGGAAGAGGAGGTAATAAATGGCTCTCGCCACAAGGACAAAGTATTCTTTGCTCCGTCATCCTGCTGGAAAGCAAGCTGGCGGGTGAACTATCTATACTAAGTTGTGCGGTGGCCGTTGCCGAAGCCATAGGAAGATGCGGCAGTTATGAGACAAGAATTAAATGGCCCAACGATATAATCCTAAATAGCAAAAAGGTCGGGGGTATTTTGCTGGAATCGAGGCCGGATAAAAAAGCAAGTGATTACGTTATCGGTATCGGCATAAACTGCCATCAGAGCAGAGAATTCTTCACTGGCGAGTTGCAGGATAACGCCACATCTATCGACCTTGAGTGCGGCCAAATATGTGAAAGGACTTCGCTCGCAAAGAGGCTGCTGATTTCGCTTGACGAATGGCTTGCTTTGGCGGAGGAGTCACAACAGAAAGTTATCGAGCGATGGGGAGAGCTTAGCACGCAATTGGGTCACGGAGTCATATTGCTATACAACAATCGCGAGTTTAGCGGCAATTGCATAGGTGTCGACCCGCAGAAGGGACTTATCGTGCAATTAGAGCGCGGCGGCGTAAGGATGTTCGATGCGGCACATACAAGTGTTGTCAGAAAATAAAGGTTGGGCCTGTCCCTCCTACCCATTCACCTTAGTGGGATTAAGGTTTCCCGAAGCATATTTAGCTGATACAATGTTTTTTTCAATAATAGTACGTACAAAAACAGGGAATCCGAATTATGGCTGAGGAATTTGATGTTGCAGTAATCGGAAGCGGGCCGGGCGGTTATGTAGCGGCTATAAGATGCGCGCAAAGAGGGGCCTCGGCAGCAATAATCGAGAAGGAAATAATCGGCGGGACATGTCTGAACTGGGGATGTATTCCTTCCAAGGCGCTTCTTGCATCTGCCCAGGTTTTGCTTACGGCCAGGGGCGCTGCGGAAATGGGCGTTGAGATTGCAGAGGCCAGGCCTAACTGGGACAAAATGCAGGCCAGAAAAAATGCGATAGTCGAGGGACTGAGAAAGGGAATGACAGGGCTTCTGAAAAGTAACAATGTCAGGATTATTAAAGGTAAAGGCATCGTAAGCAGGCCCGGCCGAGTGTACGCCCAGACTGATAGCGGTTCTGCCGAGATTAACGCCAAAAAGATAATTCTGGCGACGGGCTCAGAGCCGATTGAATTATCATCAATCCCGTTTGACGGCGAGACGATTTTGACCAATAAAGAGATACTTTCGCTGCCGGTTGTGCCGGGTTCGCTGGCGATTGTCGGTGGCGGTGTGCTCGGATGCGAGATAGCCTGCCTGTATTCGGCTCTCGGCAGCAAAATTACAATTATCGAAGCCATTGAACTGTTGCTGCCGATGGAAGAAGAGTGGGTAAGCCGAATCATAGAACGGCAGTTCAAGAAAATGGGAATTATCGCAAAAACCGGTAAGAAAGTCAGCGGAATAACAAAAACGAAGGGTCAGGTGAAAATTAAAATCGAGGACGGAGAAGAGATCGAGGCGGAAAAGGTGCTGGTTTCGGTCGGGCGCAGGGCAACGTGTGATGAAGAAACCGTGCAGGGACTAAATCTGAAAATGAATAAATCGGCCATTGCCATTGATGAAAAATTGCAGAGCAATGCCGAGGGCGTTTATGCCATCGGAGATGTGACGGCAACGACGTTTCTCGCACATGGGGCATTTATGCAGGCGAACATTGCGGCGATAAACGCCACGGGCGGAGAGGCGAGGATGAGCGACTATTCGCTCGTGCCAAGAGTGATTTATACATTTCCGGAAGTGGCTTCCGTCGGCAGGAGCGAAAGAGACTGCATTAAAGAGGGATTAGATATTACCGTGGGCAGGAGCTTTTTCCGCGCGAACGGCAGGAGCATAGCTCACAACGAGACGAGCGGGGAAATAAGAGTGGTAAGGGAAAAGAAAACAGACAAGATATTAGGCGTGACAATGGTCGGCAGTATGGTAACCGAACTGGCGGCGGCCGCCAGAGCGCTGATTGGTACGAGCGAAAAGATAAGCTCGATAACTTTTCCACACCCGACAGTATCAGAAGTGCTTAAAGAAGCGTGTGATGACGCATTCGAGGTGAGCGTAAATAATCCACCTAAGAGACAAGCGGGCATACAGGCATAAGGAAAAGGTATGAAAACTGAGAGTTTAATTGAAAACTCTCTTACTGTTCGCGACTGCGGATTGGCGGACTATGAGGAGACACTGCGAGAACAGCAGCGGCTTGTGGAACAAAAGCGTAATGGGCAGATTGGTGATACGGTGCTGCTGGTCGAGCACCGGCCGGTGATTACATTAGGGGCCCGCCAGCTTATAAATAAGCTATTAGCCAGCCCGGAAGTATTGGGTGAGCGAGGTATCGCGGTGGCCCAGATTCGGCGCGGCGGAGGAGCGACGGCTCATAATCCGGGGCAACTTGTCTTTTATCCCATACTCGAGCTACGAGGAATAAATCTTGCGATTGGCGAGTACATAAGAGAACTTGAAACAATCGGGATCGAGCTTCTGGAGCAATTGGGCGTATGCGGCGAACGGCGAAAAGGGCTGCCGGGTGTCTGGGTGGGAAATAAAAAAATCGGCTTTATCGGCGTGCGCGTCTCAAGGGGTATAACATATCACGGAATGGCAATAAATATCCAAAACGACCTGGCGATATTCGATTATATTGTGCCGTGTGGTCTGGAAGGTGTGACAATAACCTCGGTGCTGGCTGAGACGTGTAAAGAACATTCAATGACCGAGGTTAAGCAAAGGCTTTCAGGATTACTCAGCAAACATTTTGCTAATAAGGAGTTCGTGGCGAACAGGCCGCAGGCAGGCAAGATGAAAACAGCGGACAAACCGGCACCATGGCTGCGCAGACGTCTGCCAATAGGCGGTGATTACGAGCGGACCGCCGGCGTGTTAAACTCCTTAGGGCTGAACACGATATGCGTGAGCGCTAACTGCCCAAACCGCGGCGAGTGCTGGTCGCGGGGCACCGCGACGGTGCTGATTCTGGGTAATATCTGCACAAGAAATTGCAAATTTTGCTCGGTACCCAGAGGAACCCCCCTACCGCCGGACCCAACTGAGCCGGCAAAAATAGCAGAGATGGTAAAAAAACTGGGATTGAAATATCTCGTGATAACCAGTGTTGACCGTGACGATTTGCCTGACGGTGGAGCGAGTCACTTTCGCGACTGCATAAATAAAGTACGAAGTGAGGTCGCGAACATCAATTTTGAAATCCTTACACCGGATTTCAAAGGCTGCCAGGAAAAGGCGATAGAAATACTGGGCCAGGCGGCGCCGTTCGTTTTCGGCCATAATATCGAGACGGTAAGGCAGCTATACCCGAGGGTTCGGGCCGGCGGCGATTATCAGCGGTCGCTTAGGCTGCTGGAGCTGGCCGGGCGAAGTTATCCTGATATGCCGAGAAAGTCATCAATTATGCTGGGCCTGGGGGAAAGTGATGAGCAGGTTACGGTCGTTCTGGAGGATTTACGGCGGGTCGGCTGCTCGCGGATTGTCATCGGGCAGTATTTGCGGCCGAGTAAAGATGCACTGCCGGTAGTCGATTATGTCGAGCCGGGGAAGTTCGAATACTGGAAACAAGAGGCGAAGCGTCTGGGTTTTAGCTGGGTAATGGCCTCGCCCTTTGCCCGCAGTTCCCTCCTTGCAGAACAAGAGAAAATATCGTAAACTGTCGCGCTCGCAGGATTTGCTTTTCGAGGTTTTGTCCATCAGAATAGCGGTTTCTAATACTGTTTTGAGGACTTTCAAAAGGCCGAAAGTTACGTATGGCAGGATATTCAAATAAACAGGCCCCTAAGAGTCAGGCCCTTAACAAAGAGCTTATGAATCGGTTCGCAGCCGGTGACGAAGCGGCATTCAGGGATATCCTGAACCGATATAAAAACAGTCTATACTCATTCCTCATGCGCTTCCTGAACCAGCGGGATTTAGTTGAAGACGTGTTTCAGGAGACCTTTTTGCAGGTTTATACGAGCAGGGCAATGTTCGATACGAACAGGCCGTTCCGGCCGTGGCTTTTTACAATCGCAGCCAACAAGGCCAGAGACACCCTTCGAAAACAACAACGAACAGTAAGGATGCGTTTCGGGGCGCTTTCAGAGGCGAACGAGATGTCGATTGATGATGTCGTCAACACACTCACGTCAATCAAGACAACACCCTTTGATGAGGTGGAAAAAAGCGAGACATCCGATATAGTTCGGCAGGTTATAGGGGATATGCCGGAGAATCTTCGGGAAATTTTACTGTTGGCATATTTTGAGCAATTTTCTTACAAACAAATGGCGGAGATTCTGGGTATACCTATAGGAACGGTGAAGAGCAGGCTTCACGCAGCCGTTGTTTATTTCACAAAAAAGTGGCGGCAAAAATTCAATCATAGGAAGTGAAACTTGTATGAAGGACTTATCCCGCGAACAGAAAGAACTAATATTTGATTATTATTTTGGCCTGACCTCCGAAGAGCAAAACAAACTCGCCGAGCAATTATTAGCCGACAATCCCGCAGCCGCGGAATTCCACTCCAATCTGAAAGAGGCTATTGAACCTGTCGGGGGTCTTCAAGTTCCATCCTGTCCCGACGAATTAGTTGATGGGGTCATATTCCGGGCGAAGAATCTTGGTGCCGAGAGCCAGCATCGGCTTGAGCAGTTGATTGAGCACGAGGAACAACAGCCTTTCGGGGCGGGGCACGGCTTCTGGCGTAACCTTGCAGAGGTGGCCGCCGTCGCGGCGATGATTATGCTTTTTGCAAGCGTCTCGATCCCGTCACTGAAAACGGCTCGCCAGCGGGCGTGGCAAAATTGCTGCCAGGCACAACTATCGCGAGTATCCCGAGGAATCGGTGAATACGTTTCCGACCACGACGGCGCACTGCCGGCAGTGGCAACTTCCACGGGTGAACCCTGGTGGAAGGTAGGCTATCAGGGCGCCGAGAACCATTCAAATACACGGCCTTTATGGCTTTTGGTCAAAGAAGATTATGTCAATGCGAGTGATTTTGTCTGCCCCGGCAGAAGACAGGGCCGGGCAATTCAGTTCAACCAACGGCAAGTGAAGCAGCTTTCCGACTTTCCTTCCAGAAAATACGTGACCTACAGTTTCCGAATAGTGTGTAAAACGGCAAAAAAAGACGAATCTGGCCAAAAGGTTTTGATGGCGGATCTTAGCCCTATATTCGAGCAACTGCCGGAAGACTATTCAGGAGAATTGCGCAAATCTTTGTGCGAAGAGCTAATGAAGCTGAACAGCATTAACCATCAGCGACGAGGACAAAATGTGCTCTTCTACGACGGCAGTGTAAAGTTTACACAGCAAAGGGGGATTGGTCTTAACGCCGATGACATATTCACACTGAAAGACAAACAAGTCTATTACGGCTCCGAGGTTCCTTCCTGCGAAACAGATACATTCCTTGCCCCATAACCATTCGTTACTTGTCGCTCGATACTCGTCTCGCATAAAGCAGAAGTATCCTAAATCATCTTATTGCCAGCATAGCTCGGGAGGGTCCATATTGCATACGAGCCACTCGGAAGCCATTAAGGCAAAGTCCTGCAAATCTACTTTGCAGTCCCTATTAATGTCGCTTAAGGCCCATTGAGTGCAGGCGCCGGCAGTGACAGCCAGCCCAAAATGTCCCATTTGACCATCGAAGCCAGCCACGCGGATGTAGTAGCGTTTGCCCATTACCATTTCCAGGACTACCTGAGAATCCGTACCCGGGAAATAATCGTCATTACAGGTGAGCTCGTTTCCGCCGCATGCGTTAAAGACGGCAAGTGTCGTATCAAATTCATCGCTGCTTGCGGTGATTGTATACTGGCCTGCAGACGGTGGACGGTAATAGAACCAGAGGTCCGTATAATCGTTAAAAGCACAGCTTGTCAGGTCATCTCCTGTAGCGCCATAGTTTGAGCCATAGTAAATCTTGCCCAAATTAACTTCCGGGGCGTCCTGGCATTCGTCATTCCATGCATATATCCATAACTCGACGCCATTTGTGCCGTCGTCGGCCTGGAAAAATAATGAGTCGTTCATACTCGTCAGGTACTTAGGATTGGAGCTTCCTGTTCCCGGATATATATCCTTTACCATAACTGTGCCTGCCTCGGTGCCGTCACTTTTCCATAACTCAATGCCATCCGGGGCTTTTTCGGCGGAGAAAAATAAAGTGCCGTTTACATTCGTCAAATACGCTGGATTTGAGTTGAGCGAGCCAGGTTGTATATCCTTTACCATCATTACTGTGCCTACAGGAATACTGTCGCTTTTCCATAACTCACGGCCATTTGTGCCGTTGTCGGCTTCGAAAAACAATATACCGTTTACATTTGTCAGAAAAGCAGGATTTGAGTGTCCCGCCGGATTTATATCCTTTACCATAATTGTTCCTGCCTCGGTTCCGTCGCTTTTCCATAACTCACCACCGTTTATGCCGTCTTCAGCTCTGAAAAATAATGTGCCGTTTATGTTTGTCAGTTGGTCAGGGTATGAGTTGTACCATCCCGGATATATATCCCTTACCATTATCGTACCAGTTCCGGTTCCGTCGCTTTTCCATAACTCAATACCATTTATGTCATTATCGGCCCTGAAAAATAATGTGCCGTTTACGTTTGTCAGTTGGTCAGGATTTGAGTTGTACCATCCCGAATTTATATCCTTTACCATAACCGTGCCTGCCTCGGTACCGTCGCTTTTCCATAGTTCATAGCCATTGCTATCGAGAGCCCTGAAAAATAACGTGCCGTTTACATTTATCAGGTACGAGGGATTTGAGTTCAACAGCCCCGTATGTATATCCTTTACTATAACCGTTCCGGCTTCGGTTCCATCACTTTTCCATAACTCATAACCGTTTGTGCCATCATCAGCACCGAAAAAAACTGTACCGCTAACATTCGTCAGATATGCAGGAGTTGAGTATCCCCCCCTGGATTAATATCTTTTATCATAATCGTGCCTGCTTCAGAGCCGTCGCTTTTCCATAACTCAAAGCCATTTGTGCTGTCGCCAGCCTGAAAAAATAAAGTGCCGTTTACATCCGTGAGATGTTCAGGAACGGAGGCTCCTGATCCCGGATTTATATCCTTCACAATTATTGTGCCTGCTTCAGTACCGTTGCTTTTCCATAGTTCAGTACCGTTTGTTCCGTCGTTGGCCCTGAAAAATAATGTGCCGTTGACGATCGTGAGTTGGTCAGGATAAGAATCGCCGGATGGATGTATATCCTTCAGCATAAATGGTTCGCCCGCGTGAACGGTGGCTGGGATTGTTAGTAACAGGGCCGGTATAATCAGTATGAATGATAGTTTTTTGATTTTTAAACCTCCTGTAATGTATTTGCTGTTACGTGACAGTCTTTTCAGGTGCCTGTGATAATTGTCTTTTGCAGGCTGTTTTCCGTGTTGTTCCTTAACGCATACTTTAGATATCATATACTTAGATTACAAAAAAAGTCAAGAATATTATCGGTTTTTGGCCTAATTATAAGTGAATCTATCATAATCCTTAATCGATGAAAATTCTTGCTTTTGGTGAGAATCGGCAAGATAATAGTATTTGCATAGATGAAACGTGCATTGCGACGAGGTTTGACGATAAAACAATATAATTATTGTTAGACTTATCTACCTGATAATGCTCATCTGTCCCGACTGTAACACGGCTCTCAATAAGAACAGCAACTCACTGGGCCTGTTCTGGGCATGTCCGGAATGTGACGGCAGGGCCATATCCATTGAAGTTGTCAGAAAAGCCGTGCCGCTGCCCATTGTAAATAAGCTGTGGCAAAGGGCGCGTTCGGGACAGTACGTCGCCGAGCGACGATGCCCCGCCTGCAATCGGATAATGCACGAAGTTCCCATTATCGAAGGTGAAGAAACAAAATACTTCGATGTCTGCACGGGATGTTTTTTCATCTGGTTCGACCCAGGAGAATTCGAGGGCCTTTCCAAAATCCCAATTGCCAAATCTCTCGAAGATGAGCTGCCCTCAAAAGCTAAAGAGGCTCTGGCCCTCACAAAACTTGAATTAGTTAAAGAAAGTCAAGACTCTGAAACAATGGGCTTTAGCAGCCCGGACCATCTGTGGGAAATTGTGCCTGCGCTTTTCGGTATGCCGATAGTGTATAAACAAACCGGCCTCAAGCAAAGCCCGATTATGACCTGGTCTCTTAGTATAGTTATCGCTGCAATCAGTATAATTGCCTTTTTTAACCTAAAAGAAGTAGTCACAAACTGGGGATTAATTCCGGCCGAGTTCGGACGATACCTGGGGTTGACATTTATCAGCTCCTTTTTCCTGCACGGCGGTGTTATTCATTTAGTCGGGAACCTGTATTTTCTTTTGGTCTTCGGGAGTAATACCGAAGATGTCCTCGGCAAAGAGCGTTATCTTCTTCTAATTATTACCGCAGCGATAATCGGAAACGCCGCCCATATTCTTGGTAACCTTAATTCGACAATTCCCTGCATCGGGGCAAGTGGAGGGATATCAGGCATCCTTGCTTACTTCTGCCTGCGCTTCCCCAAGGCAAAAGTCGGTGTAATCCTGCTATTTAGATGGTTTCGCATGCCCGTTGGTTTTATGTTCGTAATGTGGATTCTTTATCAATTCATTTATGCATATATGCAAACAGCCGGTCTTAGCGGCGTATCCGGGCTGGCGCATCTGGGCGGAGCCGCCGTTGGCGCTGCTTTTTGGTGGAAAACCAGAAAATCATCCTATAAGAAACTAAAAGAATCGGTTATACGATTAGAAACTCTTTGACGCTCACTTCAACCGCGTGTTTAACGCAGGCAAAGATGGACACTAAAGAAAATGACAATGTGAAAATAATCGGCAGCAAGGTTGCAGAGAATCTGTTAGCCCGAAAAGATTATATGATGTACGGTAACCAATGCCTGCATTATGCGGAGGTATGCACGGCCGTTGGGGCACTGCGATTTGGGCAAAAAACCGGAGACAAAGAGCTAATCGGCAAAATTGTCCGGCGATATGATAAACTCCTCGAAGATAACAATATCTTCATCTCCCGCGAGCCACACGTTGACCGAAACGTTGTAGGAATCCTGCCGCTACAGATATATTTGACAACCGGCGACGAACGTTATCTCAAGCTGGGTTTGACGTTCGCAGAGAGCCAGTGGGAAAATCCACGTGAAGACGGCCTGACTCAGCAAACACGTTGGTGGGTCGATGATATGTATATGGTGGGGATGCTTCAAATACAGGCCTTTCGGGCAACAAAGGAAACGAAATATGCGGACCGGGCGGCGCTTCAGCTCAGCGTTTATCTGAAAAAACTCCAGCGACCGAATGGCCTTTTTTATCACGGGCCGGATTTCCCATTTTACTGGGGCAGAGGCAACGGCTGGGTGGCTTGTGCAATGGCAGAGGTTCTAAAATCGCTGCCGGCCGAGCATAAACTGCGTACTGAGATTACCAGCGCCTACAAAAAAATGATGAACTCACTTCTAAAATACCAGTCGGACAACGGGATGTGGCGGCAATTAGTCGATAACGAGAATTCGTGGGCGGAAAGCTCCTGCACGGGTATGTTTGCTTACGCTATGGCTGTGGGAGTGAAAAACGGCTGGCTGGAAAGGCAAGAGTATTGGCCGGCAGCGGCCAAGGCATTTAAGGGTCTTTGTGCGCATTTAGACGAAGACGGCAATATTGGCGAAGTATGTGTCGGCACTGGGCAAAGTAAGGATATCGAACACTATTTGAATCGGCCGCGTGTAGCGGGAGATTTGCACGGCCAGGGGCCGTTTCTTTGGCTGGCAAGCGAGATGATTACTACGTAAATGATAGCGGTGGACAGGCGAGAAAAAAGGCTGGGGCGTTTTAAAGCCCCAGCCTTTTATTTTTTTAACAATTATAATAAAGCAATCTACCATCGCCAGTAGCTATACGGCCAGCGCCACCGCGGCCGGGGAGCCGTTATTCTAACAGTACCGGTGCCGTAGTAATATTGGCCCGGCTCAAGCAGGTAGCCGAGGGCCTGCAGTTCCACTTGGCCATTCTCAGGGATAGCTTCCATTAACTCGGCCTTATCGAAGAAGGCAAAGACAAAAGTGCGTGGATTCCATCAGCTGCGGCTTTGAAAAACAAATTGTCGCCTCGATTTTATGCCGCCGGGATAGAGAATAAGCGGCTCGTTTCTGTCAACCTGGTCTTTTGTGATACCCTCGGGCAGGCGCATCCAGGCCATTATTTCCGGCTGACGGCCATTTCGTTTAATCACGCGCGGCCATATCCAGAGGCGGGCTTCATCCAGAATAGTCTCGTATGCACCCATATCGATTCTTCCATCTTTGATACGGGGATTTCCGTCGAGGTCGGTTTCGTTCGGCTCGGGTATGTAATTGGGGTCGCCGGCATCAATACAGGATGAGGCCGGCAGTAGGTGATAATCACCATTAAACCAAATATCATCGTTGGCATCTACCGGTGTTCCATTCGGGTCCCAATAGCCCGGCTCAATAAAAAGCGGGTCGGCATCGATATTGCCTTCGCCAGACCAGCCCCCCTGAACATCGCTGTGAGTGACCGTGATTGTTGAGCCATCCCTGTCAGATATTTCGTTGCCCCCATCGGCGAGGATACAGTTAATAACCCCAACATTGCTTGGATGCGACATGTTTGGGTAATTGCAAGTCAGAGCATTTCCTGTGTTTGATGAATTTGCATTAAATATACAGTTAGTAATATTCAAATTAGTGGAGAAGCATAAAATTCCACCGGCATTATTCGCAGAATTTCCAGTGAAAATGCAGTTAGTAATCTTTTGATGGCCGTAACGGCAGAAGATTCCGCCAGCTCGGCTTGTTGCTAAGTTACCGCTAATTATGCAGTTGGCCATTGTCAGATTACGGTAGTCACAGTAGATTCCAGCGCCATTTTCCGTTGTGTTTTGGTTGATTACACAGTCGGTAATTATCGCTGTACTGGAATATGAGTAAATTCCCCCTTTATTTTCGCTTATAGTGCTGTTGGTAATTGCCGTGTTACAAAATTTGAAGGCGATTCCAACACCCTTATTTCTGCTTACTGTGCAATTGGTTATTATTGGTTCGGCATTTCTGCAGTAGATGCTGCCGCCGCCGCCACCGTAAAATTCAAGTTCGCTACCTGTGATGGTGCAGTTGGATATCATCGGGCTTCCCTCATCACAGTATATACCACCACTGTAGGAATATGCCGAATTTTCACTTAATTTACAGCCTGTAATTTTCGGGCTGCTTTGATAGCAATAAATTCCACCACCTCTCCCAGCAGACGCTGTGTTCCTACTAATTATACAGTTGCTTATCGTAGGGCTGCTTCCCAAGCAGGAGATTCCACCACCATCCTTGACATGCCCATTTGTGATGGTAAAGCCATCAACAATTGAATTGGCATCTTCGCCGCTGTGGAAGTAGAAGCCCCTGTTAGGGTCGCTGTATGTGTCGTTACAGTCTATTATACAGTTCTCTGGGCCATTTTCGGATTTAACCGTAATGGCTTTACCAAGAAAATCAATATCTCGATTGCCGAGACCGGTATAAGTACCATCGGCTACGAGAACAGTATCACCGTCACAAGCATTATCAATAGCTACCTGAATTGCTGGATACTGACTGGGAACTAAAAAGGTTTGAGGGCCCAACTTCGTCCCTTCGATGGATAGTGTCGCAGAATCAATGCGGCCAATGGGATTATCTACCGTGCACCAATCCAGGGAACGATAGATTTTATCAAAACAGATTCTAACGCTGCCTTGTCCGTCATAAAATTCCTCCCAACGAGACGGGTGAGGACCAATATAAAATAAATAATTGGGTTGAACATGCTGGACTTCCGGGGCATTGGACAATACTGCAATCGCCTCTTCGACCGTAACATTCTCCGGGAGCTTGACTAAATTCAGTTCCGGACGAGTTGGATACGAACGTATCACGGTTCCCCCACCATAGGAAGCCAGAATTGCGTTTCTTTCATCGGTTGTCAATGTACTGTCTGCAAAACGCATGAGCAGCTCATCGGCCACATATTTTGGTCTTTGTAATTGTAAGCGCACATTAAAAGCCTCCGGGTCCGGATAGTTCGCCTCTCCTGCACGTACATAGAGAATCGAACCCACAACAAATTTTCCATCCACGGGCCATGTAGTGTTAGGGCCCACACATTGTGTGACATTTTCGGCTGTAATTGTTCCCGACAAATCAACATATACGTTTGATATCTCTCTGAAGGCAAATCCAAAGTCGAACTGCACTATAAGCTCCTGGCCCGAGTTGTATTGTCCCTCGCAATCCAGCGGTATCTCAAAAACCTCCGCTTCTACTATTGCGAAGCTGCAAAACAGCAAGGCCATGAAAACCGGTTTTATAATTTGCCTTTTCATTTTTCTCGCCCTTAACAAATATAGACAGCAACCGTGAAAGCAAAAAAAAAATGATATTATGATATGATGCCCTTCTCAGTACTTACTTTGTGACTTGATTACACTTAAAATTAACACAAAAGAGGGGGATATTCAAGAAATATTTTCGGATTTTAGAGAAAATTTGACAAAAATTTATATTATGGCCTTGTTCGGGACAGGTCTATTTTTTGAGTAGATTTCTCCACTTCGTTCGTCCCGACCCGGCTTCACCTTTGGCTACGCCGAGGCGAGTAAATCGTGACTCACTACGGTCGAAATGACATGGTTTCTTCAAAGCATTACGGCCTTATTCTTCAGGCAGGTTCGGGCGTTTCTTTTGAGTCTTTCAAGGCCGATGCGGATTAGAGATGAGCCGGAAAATTCGGCATTAAAGGCCCGCTTGTCCCATTGCAGAATCCGGTGCAAATTGAGCCATTTCCAATTGCTGTGAAATTCGAACTCTTCGTTGGCCCGCACCGGCGCGTCCGCATTAAAGGGGCAGGCAAGTATGCACTCGTCACAGCCGAAGAGATGAGCGCCAATCTTACCGGCTAAATCGGCTGGTATCCCGCCGGCATATTCAATCGTCAAATAGCTGATGCACTTATTGGCGTCAAATTTGCCATCGGGTCTTAGTGCGCCTGTCGGACAGGCAGATATACATTTATCGCATCCAGAGCAGGTCTGGTGAATTGGTCGGTCAGGCTCGAGCTTAATATCAGTCAATAACTCAGCCAGGAGAATTTGAGGTCCGAGGTGAGGATTTATCAGCATATGATTTTTACCGATGAAGCCGAGGCCGGCCCGGGCGGCCAAGGCCCTTTCAGCTAAAGGCGCCGAATCTACACAACACTTGAATCGGCAGCGGCTATTAACAGAACGGCTGAGGAAATCTGCAAGTTTGTAGAGTCTGTCTTTCATAAATTTGTGGTAATCCTGATAAAGAGCGAAATTCGCGATTAAACCGGCCGGTTCGGCAGACAGTGGCGGCACAGTAAGAACGGGCGGTTTGTAATTCAGGCCTACACAAATTACGGATTGAGCATTTTTCAGGAGCTCGGCGGGATTGATACGCTTCTGGAAGTTTTTGTACATATAGTCCATCCGGCCGGCCAGGCCTTCCTTAAGCCAACTCGAAAGATATTCGGCCTGCGCGGCCTCGATCGGCTGTGCCGTTGTAATCCCAACCAGGTCGAGGCCCAATTGAAGCGCTTTTTGCTTTACCAGCTCGGATAGATTCATCACAAATAAATTATACAACAAACCTTCTGCGAATCCCTGCAAAAAGACCGGGAAAGATACCGGCTTCGGTCGCCTTTTTTATTTGCATCTCAAAGTGAATCTGATAGAATCCATACTTTAAACAGGCTGCAGATTGGGCAGATTGAAGGTTATCGACGTAAAACAACTGAAAAGCCGCAGCTTCGGATTAGATTTGTGAAAGCCAGACTTAAAGGAATAAGTTTTTTCAGGCATTCTGACGGGTGGACGAGGGATATTGTGCATCAAGGGGCAAAAGTACCTTCTTATCCTTTTACAAACGAGATTGGGTGTGAAACAGGATTGCTGATTAGAAAAACCGCCTGAACAGACTAAAGAAAGGCAGATGTCGATATGACTGAAGGAATGGTCGGAATAATCGGAGGAACAGGTTTGGGCGACACGTTAGTCCAGGAAGTAAGCCAGACGAAGCTTCACGATATCGACACACCGTTCGGCAAGTCAAGCTGTCCAATACTCGTCGGAACAATCGGTAATAAGGAGGTGGCTTTTCTCAATCGGCACGGTGAAGGACACAAACTGGCTCCGGGTGAAGTACCTTATGCAGCCAATATTTTCGCCCTCAAAAAATTAGGCGTAACCTCGGTGATTTCAACCTGTGCGGTAGGCTCACTTCGCGAAGAGATTCATCCGAGGGACCTTGTAGTTGCCGGGCAGATTATCGATAAAACATTCGGACGGCAAAACACGTTCTTCAGCGGTTACGGCGCGGTACACTGTGAACTTGCCTTCCCGTTTTGCCAAAGACTCGGAGAAACACTTCTGAAAACGGCCAAGGAAATTGAAGTTAGGGCACACAACGGCGGGACGTATGTGTGTATGGAAGGGCCACAGTTTTCGACGCGAGCAGAATCGCTCATGCACCGCGCTTTGGGTGGTGATTTAATAGGTATGACGGTCATGCCGGAGGCCAGGCTGGCACGCGAGGCCCAAATGTGTTATGCATTAGTGGCGCTTGCAACCGATTATGACTGCTGGCAAACAAACCGGCAGAAGGTTACGAATAAGCAGGCGCTGCTGAAGGAGATAACAGGGAACCTTCAGGCGGCAACAAACAACGCTATTAAGCTTATAAGAGCCGTCCTGCAAAACGATGCCGAACTTTGCTCAGATGATTGTCCGTGCAGAAAGTCTCTGGAACTGGCCGTCTGGACGGAGCCGAACCAGCTTAATGAAAAAACCAGAGATAAGCTGGATGTGCTTTTCAGGTAAGGATCAGCTTTGTAGTAAGGCTATGTCTTTAGAAATGAGTAACGAGACAGATTACGATATTATTGTGATAGGAGGCGGGATAGTGGGGCTCGCCTCGGCATACAAGATTGGGCTTCGTCATCCAAATCTCCGAATAGCCGTGCTCGAGAAAGAAAAACAGGTCGCGAGCCATCAGACGGGGCGTAACTCGGGAGTTATTCATTCGGGACTATATTACAAACCGGGTACATACAAGGCCAGAACCTGTGCTGAGGGGCGAAAAGAGCTGATAGAATTTGCGAAAAAACACAAAATTTCTTACAAGATTTGCGGGAAGATAATTGTCGCAACAAAGAAAAAGGAATTGGCCGGCCTTGAGAAGCTTTTCAAGAACGGCCTTGCAAACCAAATAGAAGGCATTGAAAAGATAAGCCCGTATAAAATCAGGACAATTGAGCCGTTCTGTCAGGGTATAGAGGCCATACATGTTCCCTTTGCGGGGATTATCGACTTTGTCGAAGTGGCAGAGAAAATCTGCAGCCTGCTGGAAGCAGACGGACAAAACAATAAAGTCTTTACCTCCTGTGAAGTGACGGGGCTAAATAAACGCGGGGAAAAGGTGGAGATTGCAACGAGCAATGGACAGTTTACAGCTCAATACATTATCAACTGCGCCGGGCTTCAGTCCGACAGAATTGCGAAAATGGCGGGCATCAATTGCGGGATAAGAATAATACCCTTTCGCAGTGACTATTATGAATTAACCGAAAGTGCGGACGAAAAGGTCAAAGGCCTGATATATCCGGTGACGGACCCGGACCTGCCGTTTCTGGGCGTACACCTTACCCGAACGATTCATGGAAAAGTCGAGTGCGGCCCGAACGCAGCGCTGGCATTCAAAAGAGAAGGCTACCGCAAGAGTGATTTCAATTTTAAAGATATGTGGAACTCGCTTACTTATCCGGGAACATGGCTGATGTTTATGCGGCACTGGTGGTATGGACTGGAGGAATACAGAAAATCACTTTCGAAAAGGTATTTTTTCAAACAGCTTAAGAGATTCATCCCCACACTGCAGGCAAAGGATATAAGGCCCGGCATATCCAGTGTACGTGCCCAGGCACTCGGCCGGGACGGCGAACTTGTCGATGATTTTCGCATAGAAAAAGACGAAAACGCCATCCACGTGCTGAATGCACCCTCGCCGGCGGCAACGGCATCACTGGCCATCGGAGAGGCGGTGAGTGAAATAGCTACAGAACATTTCAATCTATAAGATTGCAGCTCAAGAATATATTGCACAGGTGAACATAAAGCGTAAGCCAAAAATCATAATCCTGAAGCTAAAAAATGTTACGGAGTTAAATAAAAATGAGGAATATAATTTTCTGCACGGTTATTGTTTGTCTATCTGCCGGTTGTTCCGAGATAGATCAAGAGGGGAAACGCGTTTATAAGGGCATTCCTGTTAAATTACAAATGCAGGACCGAGAGCCTATACCCGTCAAGCTCAAGGCCAAGGAACAAGAGCCGATACCCGTTAAGGTGCAGTGGCAGGAAGGCAAAGAAGAACCTGTAAGAGTCGAAGTAAAGAGTGATACATTGTTGCCCGTCAAGTTAGATATACAAGGTCAAGAAGCATTTCCCGTAACAATGAAACTGCCGCAGGCTGCTATCGTACTTATAGTGATTTTTTCAGCGATTATTTTAATTATCGCTGTTATCAGTTGCTCTGCCGCTATAACAACGGCTCGCAGCGCCAAGGCAGTTTCCCAATCAGTCGAAGCAATCAAAAAGGCCCAGCAGCAACGAGAACCAGGGCTGTCCAGCAACAGTAACGGATAAATGAGCAAAAATCGAGCCGACAGTTTGTTTGGACAGGTAGTCGAAGATAATGGGGCCGATTACCGTCATATTATTCGAGTGGCGTTCGAGGCGGGGGTAGATTCCGAGTTCGATTATGCCGCGGCGGATGAGATTTGGCCGATTGAAGTGGGCCAGCGCGTTGAGGCGCCTTTCGGACGCAACAATAAGGCCGAGATTGGCTTTTGCGTCGAAGCGGATGTGCCGGTGGACAAATCATACGCCGCACGAAAAAAAGAAAGACGCCTGAAGTATGTAACGAAACTCGTAGATAAGCAGCCATTATTAGACAAGCCCCTTTTGGCCCTGGCGAGGTGGGTCAGCAATTATTATGTGTGTCCTTTAGGGCAGGTGCTCTCGGCAATGGTCCCAGCAGCGGTAAAAAAAGGGGCCGGCGCCAGGACGCAAAACTACGTCTATCTTGCAATTAAAACCAAGGAAAACTACGAATGGACTGAGCATCGCCTCAGCAAAAAACAAAAGCAGATCGCTCTATTTCTGCAGGAACAATCCGCCTTTGCCCCCCCTGCCGCTATCGAGCGCCGGCAACTTTTAGACGCCGTTGGTTGCAGCGAGGTGCCGTTGAAAAGGCTGGCCGAGAAGCAGATTATCAAAATAACACAGCGAACGATACTTAAAGACCTGCCCGCGATACCGGAAGGAATGGCAATAAAGACAAAGGAAAAGATAATACTGAACGGCGACCAGCGAAAAGCGCTGGCACATATTACAGCCGGGATAAATTCAGAACAGTTTGGCGTTACGCTTTTGCACGGCGTTACGGACAGCGGCAAGACGGAGCTTTATATAAGAGCGATTAAGGAGGTACTAAAACAAGGAAGGCAGGCGATTGTGATGCTGCCGGAGATTGCTCTTACAACGCAGACCGTTCAGCGGTTCAGCGCCAGACTTGAGAGAATCGCAGTAATGCACTCGGGCCTGAAGGGGCCTCAACGGAACGTACAGTGGCAAAAAATCAGGGCCGGTGACGCCGACGTTGTCATTGGGGCTCGCTCTTCGGTTTTTGCGCCGCTGCCGAGATTAGGTCTTGTCGTAATCGACGAGGAGCACGAACCGAGCTATAAGCAGGATACAGTTCCACGATATAACGGAAGAGACGTGGCCATCAAGCGGGCACAGCTTCAAAAGGCATACTGTATTCTCGGTACAGCGACACCTTCGCTCGAAACAATACTAAACTGCCGACGTAAGAAGTACTTTACTGTCGTGCACCTGCCAAAAAGAGTGAAGAATCTGCCAATGCCCGAGATGAAGTTAATTGATTTGCGAAAGAGTGATTTTCTGCGGAAGCAGTTTAGCCTAATCAGCGCTCCCTTAGAACAGCAATTAAGGCAAGTTTTGCAGAAGGAAGAGCAGGCTATCCTGCTTCTGAACCGACGGGGATACAGCAACTTTATATTCTGTCCACGTTGTAAACATACGCTGCATTGCCGAAATTGCGATGTTACACTCACGTTCCATAAATCGAAATTGCCTGAGGGCGGTGTTTGGGCCCAGAAAGAAACTGTTAAGGGCAAACATTTAGCTTCAGGATATGCGCTTTGTCATTATTGCCTCGCCCAGACACTCGTGCCGGAGAAGTGTCCTTTGTGCGGCACAAATATGGTGATGTTCGGCCTGGGTTCCCAACGGCTGGAAGAGGAAATTGCGAAGAAATTCCCTACTGCCAGATTAGCCCGGCTTGACAGCGATTCGATGCAGTCACAGGATTACTACAAAGTGCTGCGGGATTTCGGTAACGGCCGAATCGATATTCTTGTCGGGACTCAGATGCTGGCAAAGGGTCTGCACTTTCCGAACGTTACACTTGTGGGTGTTATAAGTGCCGATACGGCGTTGTGGGTGCCGGACTTCCGCGCAAATGAACGAACGTTTCAGTTGATTTCGCAGGTGGCAGGCCGAGCAGGCCGGTCCGTCAAGAAAGGTATGGTCTTCATTCAGACGTTTCTTCCGGAACAACCTGCCATCCAGTTTGCCCTTAAGCACGATTATGATGGATTCGTCCGGACCGAGTTGAAACAGCGTGAAAACTGTAAACTGCCACCCTTCTGGCGGCTGGCAGTCATCGGCATGCGGGACGTGAAATACGAAAAACTCACCAAGGCAGCCGAGGCGATGCGTCAAAGCATTGATTCAATAATCGGCCGGAACAAAATTTTTGTTACCGTGCGAGGCCCGATGCCGGCGCCAATCAGCCGAATACAGCGTTTTCACCGAATGCAGATAATCCTGCAGGCATCGGATGCTCGGCCTATACAGCAATTACTTGCGCGACTGCGCGCATTGGGACCCGTCCGGCCCGCCGTGAAAGTGGCTATCGACGTAGACCCTGTGAGTCTATTTTAGATTACCCCCTGCTAAGATTTTTGATTTAATGAGTGTTTCCAGTTTTTCGGGGAGTAGCTCAGCTTGGCTATAGCGTCCCGCTTAGGGCGTGCCATAGGCACTTAGGGAAGGTCGTAAATTCCTTTTGATGTATTACGTCTACATCCTTCATAGCCTAAAGACAAGTAAACTCTACATCGGGCATACCGACAACCTTGTTCGAAGGCTCGAAGAACATAATGCGGGTCGAGGGGGAAAATACACTCGACAAAACGGCCCCTGGAAACTGGTCTATAATGAATCCTGTCCAGATAAATCTTCTGCTGTACTGCGGGAAATGTATCTCAAAAGTACCAAAGGATCTCAGGAAAAGAAGAAATTAGCTGGTATTTTAAAGTAAATCGAAGGTTGGTTGTAATTTGTGAGCTTTTATGGTATATTTTGGGCCATAGTTTTTCGGGGAGTAGCTCAGCTTGGCTAGAGCGCTGCGTTCGGGACGCAGAGGTCGCAGGTTCAAATCCTGTCTCCCCGATTTTTATTAAATGGAAGGTGAGATATTTATTTTCGAACATAAGTGCAGTAAATGAGACAAGATATGGAAAAGAAAGTATGTGGCGAGTTTCCTAATTCTTGCTACAGAGTATTTAAATGCGAAAAACACGTGAAACAATTCTTAGACAGTGACACTTTCCGCTTGAACTGCCTTGGTTACTATCGAAATATGGAAGACGAATCTCGTCGTGATTTGACTGAGGGCTTTGGACATACAAAAGAACCAGGCATTGTAACCGTAGGTTGGGTTTCTCCAAATCCTGCAGAGAAAACTATCTGGACGAGAGAAATGGGAGTTCAAGAGCATCACTCCGAATATGGCAACAAAATATATTGCTTTTGCACATGTCTGCCAGAGGTAGACCGTACGCATATGTCAAAATTTGGTAAATATATCGTTACAATCAAAGATCCCAAAAAATTAGCAGAGGATATTAATAACTACTTTGTTAATAACAAGCAGAATTTTCTCGTTATTGGTTGTAATGTTGTCTATAACAAGGGGCAAGAATTCGACAGAGAACTTGGAAAAAATGAAAGATTAGATTTTTCCTATAAGCAGAAACCGGAAAGGTTTTGGCCCGATTGTGAGTTTCGCATTGTTGCTATCAAACTTGGGGAGCCGTGTGAAGGAGAATGTAAATTCTTTAACGACGATGGGGAATCAGAACCTGAGTGTAAATTTATCGAGATTAACTTAAACAAAACATTGAACTACGCTCAGCTTGGCTAGAGCGCTGCGTTCGGGACGCAGAGGTCGCAGGTTCAAATCCTGTCTCCCCGATTCGCCTTTGGCGAATGGGGCCGAATTTTCGGAGTGTAACTTAACCTACTATGCCAATAAATCAGTTACAAAGGAATTCAATGTCTTAGATTCTATTTTTGCAGTCTTCTTTTTCTTTTGCTGCTGCTTAATAAATTGTATCACTAACTGGGTTAATACCGCGCCGGGACGGGGATAAGCAGCCACGATATAATGGGGCCCCGGCTGCGATTCACCCGCCTCCTGTTCCAATTCAGCTCGAAGGTTATCCGGAGATATTAATGAATTTCCATACTGGAAGATAACCTTATCCATTGCCTTATATACTTCTTTACTCTCCTTAACCAGGCCGTAATAATCAAGAAGCTGGGCGAAAACATAATTGGAAGTCGTATAGACGTCCTGCCCCTGTTCCGATTCTACCTGGCCTCCATTCTCCGTTCGGCACATTGCCCAGCCCATGAGAGTACGGTTATTATCATAAATTGTCTTTAGGATTTTTTTGGCCCTGTCCTCAGGAATGAAAGGTTCCTCTCCCATTGCTATCATAGCCCATAAAGCATCTAATTGATTGAGCCAGACATCTGTATTTGTTTTTCCCGTTTTTGAATCACAGCAGGTTACATAATACTGCAGTCTCCTGCCTTTTCTGTTTTTCTTAACTCTCCATAATTTCTCGAACTGCGCGGAGGCTTTTTCAAAACTTTCTTCATATTCTTTCTTAGCAGAGGTATCTTTCATCATATCAGCCATTATGGACATAGCTTTACACCCAGCCATAAAAATAGTCGCATCATAGGCATCCACACCAAAAAGAGGCAAGTTATCAAAAGTATTTTTGACTTCACCAGGATTGCCCTCGGGTATGCCGTCTCCGTCGTGATCAAGCTCTTTTAAATAGTCAAATCCATATTTGAGAGTCTTCCAATTCTTCTTTAAAAATTCCGTATCACCCGTGTACTTTACATTACGCAGCACTCTTGTCGCCAGCTTGGGGAAAAGGTCAACCCAATAGTTATCGTTGTACCAGGTATAATCGCTGACATTACGCAGTGCATGGCCTTTCGGCAAAGCGCCAACATCATGCGACACAGCACCTTTAATCTTAACAGTATCCCTTATCTGGGTCAGGGACCTGCCTTTATATTCTTCCGGATGTTCCTCGAAATGCTTTCTGTAATCAACAAAGCACGCGTGCAAGTGATAGAAACGATCTTTGGAATTTTCCGCTTTAATAGAGTTAATAAAACTCTGGCAGAGCTCTTTTTCAATATCAGGGAAAAGTATAAGCAGCACCATTGAATACCAATCCACGTCCGAGGGGTCAATATAGGCGTAATCAAAACATTCGAGGAATCTCGCCTTTTCATTGCCTTTTTTGTCTTCGACCCAGACCGCGGCATTCGATAATGGGAAACTAAATTCGTTAAGAATCAGCCTGGTCAGTCTCAAGGCTCCGGCCTTATCATTCTTATAAGACGGGCTTCGATATATCAGGTTAAATATCCTGCTCTGTATGGTTGTCGTGCGCTTGAGCCACTTTTGATAATTGTTCAGGGCAAACTTTGCCATATCCACGGCCCTGCTTTTTTTATTCTTAAAATTCCTGAGGTATTTACGGTCAAATTCTTTGCCGTCGATAAACCGCTGTTTTGGAAAGTCCAGAACAATTGCATAAGGTATCTTCTTTGTTGCTTTCGGCCTTAACGTAAAGGAAATCCCGATGGCTGCTCCATAATCCTGATTGAGTAGAGGGTCTCTCTTCATATAAAAACTGCCATCTTCGTTCAGCAATAAATCCTGTTTGAGGAAATTCAGGCAAAAATAAGGATTTGTATCTATCTTTATACCCTTGGTTTTCGGTACAGCGATTACCATCCTGTCCTTACTTTGTCTGCTTCCCATTACCACCCCCCTGATACTCGCAGAGTTGAAGTCTTTATGCACATGACCTTTTATCGGTGTTGCGCAGGTATAAACAGTATCCTGGTCCGTCGGCTTTAATTCCTTTTCCTGAAGATTGACAAGCGACGGCCGGGGGATGACAAGTGTAATTTTCCTCGCCTTGTTACTCGAATTGGTTACCTCATACTCCTCAACACCAACAGGCATCAGGGCCTGGTCATTTCCGGACAAGAAAGGAGATATTAATCTCCTTGTAACACTGACCCCACTAAGTTTATATGCAATTTCCAGCGAAGGCGTAGCGATAGAAATCAAGATGTTCTTTTGGGCCAGGGGAAGATGATAGTAATTTTTCAAGGCAGGTACATCATAAGGCCCCTCTACTATCTCGGGGTCTTTTTGGGTCAGCATAGTAGTCCTGTTATCGACGCGTATAAACGGCGCGGAGGCGAATTGAATTGCGTTTTGATTCAACAGGATCAATCTGCCGGCATTATTTAGCCGGTTGTATAAGCCGTCGGGAGATATGCCTATCGAACAGGTAGGAGCGCCCTGAAGGGCAATGGTGTGAGGGAACAAAAGGGTTTTTGAAATTCCCTGAAAATGGACTGTCATTTTATTATCGACGTAAATCTCTGATATTTGCGCTCCTTTAATTGTAAAAACATCGCTTATTTTCAAACTGCCCCTCGGCAGGGTCCCGGCTTTAGGCATTTAACATCTCCTCTGTTTTGGTTTATGTCTTTCTTTTGTCGTTTGTGGTTTACTTTTCGTCGCCCATCCTTCATTTGTATCTTTTACAAAACTTTGATTAATACAGTATAAAAACCGGCTTTTCAAGCGTTTTTTTCCCCCGCTACTCCATAAGTAAACAAGCACGATTATTATGAAAAGTGCCCCCGCTACCGGCAGCAGCGGGGGCACTCACTTTACGCAATTTTAAAAACCTGAATTTTTATGCGTTGCTTATAGGCAACTTGGTTTTGCTCGAAGGCCTAATTTTTCCGAACAGCAGGTCAACTGAGGCCCTTATTGAATCGGGTGAGCCGCTGAAATTGCAAACCACGGCATCGGCCTCTTTTGTTACGCCCTCTATATAAGGATTGTTGGTCATAACAACAACCGTATGCCCGGCATCTTTCAGCTTCTTTACCAGTCCCTGGTTATTGCCTTGCTTCTCGATTCTCGCGTAATAGTTGGTCATAACAACAAGGTCGGCCTGCTTGGCAAGCTCGAGGGCCTCGGCAACATCTTCATCGGTAGCATGAAAACCCGTATCATCCACGATGAGATTCGGAGTATAACTTGTCATTGCCTCACAGAACATATGCGGATGGCTGTAAGAATCCTTCCCGAGAAACTCATAGGGAATTAACTGCTCAATGACCAGCATTCTCTTATCTTTATTCAACGGCAGCAGCTTTTTGTCGTCGCGTAAAATCATCAGGGCCTTTTCAGCAACGTCCCAGGAAAAGTCTATTATTTTTTTACTTCTGACAATGTCGCGGGTCTTTTCCGGGTCCATTTTCCCGGCCTTTTCGAACAGGCCCTGGTCATACTTCATATTCAAAAGGCGCCTGACGGCATCGTTGAGCCTTTCTTCGGGCAGCTCGCCATTCTCGACGGCACGTTTAATTCCAAAAAAACACTGGGTCCTGGATTCATCATCGGCCTTAAGCAGGATTGTATCTACGCCGGCGTTTAATGATATTACACAGGCCTGCGGAAGCGGCCACTTTTTAAGAATAGCAGCCATACCAATGGCATCAGAGACAATAACGCCGTCGAAGCCTAACTCATTTCTTAAGAGGTCGGTGAGGATTTTTTTGGATAAAGTTGAAGGAAACTGGTCATCATAAGCAGGGTAAATGGTATGGGCCGTCATAAGTGCTTTTACTCCCGCATCTATCGCTGCTTTGAAGGGATATAATTCAACCTCTTTCATCCTCTGCTTATCTGCATGGACTACATCCATTGTATCATGAGCATCTGTTGCGGAATCGCCTCTTCCGGGGAAATGCTTTACACTTGCTACCAGACCTCCATCCTGGAAGCCTTTAAGCAGAGCAACAGCATGTTTCGCGCAAGTCTCAGGGTCATCACTGAAAGACCTGACTCCGATTTCAGGGTTCTTTGGATTTGTATTTACATCGCAGACCGGCGAATACATCTGCGTAACGCCTATAGCAGCCAATTGCTTCCCAATAGTCAGGCCTATCTTATAGGTCAAATCAGCATCACCAATCGCGGCCATACCCATCTGAGAAGGAAATTGCCTTATGCCGCCGGCGGTATAATCGTTCTTAAAATCACCTTCGAAATCGATGGTCATATGCAGCGGTATGCCGGACGGCCTGTCCATTGCGATTTTCTGCATTTTATTCAGGGCTTCAGTCAGTTCTTCCGGTGTTACGCTGACACCGTGGTTGTAACTGCTAAAATAAGTACTTGCTATAGTAAAATAATCAGCCGGCTTTTCAAAATTCGGGTCTAACTGTGTATTACCCCAATAAAGATTTTTACAGGTCTCGAGACCGTACGGCTCCAGACACAGGCCGCCACAGTGTATTTTCGTAACCTGCTCAATTCCGCTTGGTGTTATTACGCTGCCGCGCCAGGTAACTGTTAATATCTGGCCGACCTTTTCCGCTAAAGTCATACCGTCTAATTTTTTACTAACAAATGCGTCTCTTTCTTTCGACATTTTCATCTCCTCGATTATTTTTGTCTTTATGATTCCCACTTGCCCTGATTACTGGGCCCCACCCAGAATCCACGTTCATATTTCCAGCCGTCTTCATCAATTTTCAGTTCTTTTGTTTTCCATCCTGCTTTAATGCGTTTTGTTAAATCATCGAATCCTTTGTTCCACGTCAGTCCATCAGGAACGGTAACGTTCATACTTCCGGCGGCGTTGGCATACCTTAAACAGGACTCAATAGTATGACCCCAGACGAACGCGGAAAGGAATCCTGCGATTGCCGAGTCGCCGGAACCGAGTGCTCCCACAAATTTTTCTTCCTGATAAACGGGGAACCATAGTTCGCGATTAGCCCAGTTTTCAAAGTCCGAGCATCCTGCCGCTCCTAATTTCTTAAGTCTGTCCTGGCCGGCGGTTCGGACATACAATCCTCTGTGGCCGCATTTAACCATAGCTATTGCCGTACCCATTTGCAGCAAATCACTTCCGAGTGTGGAAATCTCTTTCACGGTCATATGGTCGAGCACGCTTTCCTTGGCGCCGAGATTTGCCTTCTTTTCAAGAAATTTATCTTTATAAAGAAAATAAAAGATTTCTTCGGCGCTCGGCACCATAATATCCGAGAGCGGCACCCAGTCATTAAGAATTGCCATCCAGTTGACCTGGCCCGCGGGACTATTTACATCAGGAAGTGAAAGGTCCAGCGCGGTTGTGGTCCCTAATTCTTTCGTCTTTTTCAGGATTTTTGTCAACTCTGCGCCTGTGTTCGTATAAATCTTGTGCATCCATGGCGGATAACCGAAAAGCATCAGCTTCGCACGTTCCACCAGACTGAAATCCATATCATCATAGCCGAAAGTATCATTCGCACCGCAATGATGCAGATAGAAACGGTCTATGCCGGGTATGCAAACGGCAATGGTATACGATGTTGATTCACCGTCGACCATATGGATACCTTTAAAGTGGCCTTCGTGTCCCTCATACCAGTTAAGAATCTCTTTGCCAAAATCATCATTGCCAATCTTGCCGATTAGTTCAGTTTTTACGCCGAGCCTTCGTATAGACACGCCGGCGTTCGTAACGGGGCCTCCCCCTACGACAACACACTCGCCCATATTAATCATCTTGCCGGGCACGAGGACATCAGTCATTTTGTCAACTGTTCCTTCAATTGTAAAAGCAGGTATTAAATCCAGGCATGTATGACCTGCCGCCACGATTTCAAGGTCTCTTTTGTTCTCCACTTTTAAACTCCTTATGAAACAATTTTGCGGGATAATAACTTACAATATCCCAATGTCAAGGTCAAACTCAAAAAAGGTGGATAACATTGCAGATTTGCCGGTATGATTCAATTTTGACGACCTTCATACCGTACGATAAAGTGCAATTCCAAGCTTAGTGACGCAATCGCTTATCTTCGTTCTCCCCCAAGTACTCAGCAATAAGCCACTGACTTGTTGCTTCAATGTCACCCTTAATTTACCAAATTTCTTCAAGCTCAATCAACGGTATCGAAATTTCGATTATTATAAGAAGCTGACCTGAAATTTCCACCAATTTTAATCAATTTTTTTACTCTAAATATATGTACAATAATTGTCCATAATACAATCAAAGTCCCCGTTCCTGACAACCTTTTCCGGCATCCGGCCCACAAATTCGCCGTTACTCTGAGGGCCAAAACAGGAACAAATCCTGATTTCAGGAAGTTTTGCCTGTGCCACTGAAACTCTCCGGTGGTCCTAAGTAACTCGGTTTGACTTCACTGGTTTCTATGACCAGTTTTTGCAATACTATGCCGGGATCAACCATCCAGAATTTTAAAATATGTTCGCCCGCTTCACTGATTGTATGACTGGAAACCTCAACTGTAATATTACTTCTTACAGACTCCTCCCAATCCTGAAATGTTTTATTTGCATGCATATTGATAATCTTTGGCGATTCATCATCAAATGAAATTGCGTAACGCAGTCCCTGGTTATTGTGAAAATTCAGAGTCGGCGATAGATAAGCCTTAACCTTCACCTCTCCTTTATTGAAAAGATGCACCATATATTCCAGTCGCGGACTGTTTCCTCCGGGCAATTGAGGTGGTGCTGTTACTGGTAAAGCAATCATCGCAGAAAGCGTGCGCCCTAAATTCGGGACCTTCTGCCAGATAACAGGAGCGACTTCCACCACGTTTGTATAATGCTCAGCCTCAATCGAAACATACCCGTTGCTTTCAACAAAACCATTCACTTTATCAAGAGAAGATGAATGATTATTGATTACCGCCTGAACTATAATCTGAGTTTCATTCGGCCCGGTTATTGTAATTGGAACACGGTGCTTTCCCGTCGGCGCCTTATCCCAATTAATACTCACCCACAAGCGCTGCTGCGATTCCACTTTTCCTTTTTGAGGTTCAATTGCAATCCAATCCTGCCCTGCTTCCGCTAAATATTCAAATGGACTTCGACCGCGGTTAAATACTTCAATATAATATGACTGCCGGTTATATGAATCGAACTCAAACAGCTGAACCTCACCCTTCTCTTCCGGCCACCATTTATCCGAGCCTTCAACGGCAACGCCCATCTGAGCGGCAGCGGGCAACTCAATCTCATTAACCTCGGGCATTGCATTCTCGTCCGGCTGCTGCCAATACGTGTAGCCGATGTGGACTTGGTCCATAAAGTGGTTCCATTTGCCGCCGGCCATTATTTCATTATAGTAGCGCGTAATTTCAGCATCTTTGTTAAATAATTGCCTGGCTTTTTCAGCAAGACTGTTGGTTGAAGCCCGCCCTTGCCCTGCGTAAAGCCTGTTTCTGCCTACATTTACATAAAGCTCATTCAGATTCGAGCATGCTTCTACAGGATGTAAAACAAGCTGGTAAAAAGCATCTTTGTATTCATCGTGAAGAGTGTCATAAATATTTTTAGCCTTCATAGCCAGCTCGTTATACTCGTTTACAACTCTCTCAGCTTCTCGGTAATTAATTAAGCTATAAGTGTCCGGTGCTAATAACTCTGGTTTGCGCCGTGAATTATATTTCGTGTATTTCGTTAAAATGTCCGCTATCTCTTCGGCATGCTCCTTCCCGAATTGCTTCTGGGCCCAAAGCAGGGTATATTCTGGCAAACGCTCGGCCGGCCATTCTTCAGGATTCCATGCATAATCAAGGAAGAACTCTATTGGAAACTCTATCGGCTTAATATCGCCCACGTTTACAATCCAGATTCGGTCAACTCCATATTTATAAGCCAGATGCATCTGTTCCCAAGTCCTGGAAATCGGGCTTGTGTTTAGCCACTTGTAATTTCTTGGTCCTCCCACATAATCATAGTGATAATACATTCCGTATCCGCCGGTACGCGGCTTGTCAGTCAATTTCGGGAGCTTGCGGATATTACCCCAGTTATCATCGCACAAGAACAAAGTTATATCATCAGGTACACGCATTCCTTTGTCGTAGTATTCCTGCACTTCCTTGTAGAGCGCCCAGCTTTGAGGGATACTTGAAACTTCTTTGCCGGTTACCTCGCCGATGATTTGACGCTGGTCCTGTATAATTTTCTGAAGAAGCGAGATATTGGATTCTTCACTCATAGGCTCATCGCCGTCGCCTCGCATTCCAACCGTAACAATGCTTTCGAGAGAACCTCTCCTCTTAATGCCCTGTGTCCAGAAGTCTTTTAATACCTTTTCATTTTTTTCGTAGTTCCACGGGCCGCAGCCGTATCGCTGCCACTCTATATAAGCACGCATCATAGGTTCATGATGTGAGGTGCCGATTACTATGCCGTATTCATCGGCTGTCCGGGCATTGACCGGGTCGTCGTCGAAGAAGCCGTTGTTCCACATCGCCGTCCAGAGGTAGTTGCCCTTCAGCCGTAAAATGAGTTCAAAAACTTTCTCATAAAACTCGTGATTGAATCCGCCGAATTTTTCGTATGCCCAGTTGGTTATCGCCGGCGCTTCGTCATTAATAAAAAAGCCTCTGTACTTAACCGCCGGCTCACCTAAGGTATGCCGCCCTGCCGATATATAGATATTCTCTTTTTTGTTAACCGGCACATCAGCCCACCAATACCAGGGTGAAACACCGATTTGCTTCGATAATTCAAAAACGCCGTAAGCAGCCGCCCTTCTGTCGCTACCGAAAATAACAAGCGCCGAGGGAATATTTTCAAAAGGCTTGTCTATGACCTGCAGTGCACACTTTTCCCATTTACCTGAAATATCCGAAGAATCGATTTTGCCTTCTTTGATAAGCCGGTCTATGTATTTGCTTTGTCCTATTGTGCCGATAACTACAGTATTATTATTTATATCTTTTAAATCAGTGATTATTGCAGGAGCAGCGCCTGTAACTTTTTCAATATCCTGCTGAAGATTATTCGCTGCTATCTCAACAAGTTTATAATCGTCTTTATCATATAAAATTCCGGCAGGAATTTTATTATCAACAAGCCTAAAATCCCCTTTTTCATAATCTTGCTTAACAATATTCATAATATTTTTAGTTATCCTTGAATGTTAAAATTTCTTCCGGTAGCGCAGCAAATCTCGTCCAGAGAAGCAGAACTGAAGTCCAGGCCGGGATATTTCTTTGCTCTGCATTCATCAATCAGGTCTTTAACTATCTTTATCCGGCCTGAAAGCAGCTCATAGTCCTGCTCATCAACGATTTTCTTAAATGTTTCACTATCAATAATACTGAAAGAACCACCCAATACCAGAACACCGGCTGCTATATAATCCGGAATATTTTCCATCGTAGTGCCGCCGGTCGGGACAATGCTGATGAGTTTATGAATTGCCGGGTCGAGCGCCTTGATATAAGCCGGCCCGCCAAGCTGCTTTGCCGGGAAGAGCTTACAAAAATTAGCGCCTTTCGAATACTGCCCCACTATTTCGGTAACAGTTCCGCAGCCCGGAATCATCACGACCCTGCCCGCGTACTTCTCGTAAGCCTCATCACTGAAGTTAATCGCGGAGACAAGATAGTCCGCCCCGGCCTTGGCAGCTTCTTCCAGTGTCGGCAGCGGGTCATCGGGGTGTTGCTGGTTATAGATACGCAACATCGGAGCAAAATCGATTAAGCTCGCGGCGCCAACGCAAAATTGAGGAAATTCCTTTTTAATCCTGCTGATTTTTTCCAAGGGCTTCTTAATTCTGCAGGTAATCTCCATATTATAGATACCTGCTTCGGTCAGTGCCTGTGCTGTCTTTACACCGTCAAGCTTGTCCTGGTTGAAAACAAGAATAAAGCCGTCACGAAGAAGTCTTTCTATTGTACGCTTGATGTCCACGTTCTCTCCCGACTCACATAGAAATCACCTGGCCAGCCAGCCACCATCAACAGCAACCGTGTAGCCGTTCATATAATCTGATGCGGCAGAAGCCAGAAAAACCGCAACCCCTTTGAGGTCTTCAGGTACTCCCCAACGACCCGCTGGAATGCGTTCGAGAATCGCCTTACTGCGCTGCGGATTTTCACGCAACGGTCTGGTGTTTTCAGTCGCCATATATCCCGGAGCGATGGCATTAACGTTGATTTTGTATTTGGCCAACTCACAGGCCATTAAACGAGTCAGGCCCATAACAGCACTTTTAGATGCGGCGTATGAAGGTACAAGGATACCACCCTGAAAGCTGAGCAGGGATGCGGTGTTGATAATCTTTCCACCGCGGTCCTGCTCAATCATCACCTTGGCGACGGCCTGACTGAGGAAAAACACGGTTCTAATATTGACATTCATCACATCGTCCCAGTCTTTCTCGCTAAATTCCGTGAACTCGGCCCGTCGTATAATCCCGGCATTGTTAAACAAAATATCAATTCCGCCAAGCTGCTTAACAGTTGTACTCACGATTTCATCAACGCAGTCACTCTTACTCAAGTCCGCGGAAATCGTAATGCACTTTCGTCCCAGGCTTTCAATCTGCTTTTTGGAGTCAGACATATCCAGTATATCCACCAGTGCAAGGTCTGCTCCGGCTTCCGCAAGACCGACGGCCATACCCTGCCCCAGGCCGCGAGATGCGCCTGTAACAATGGCAACCTTACCATCTAATTTAAACCGGTCTAAAATCATATAGCGCCTTTCCGTTACTGAATATCTTCAACAACTAAATGGTCCATATCGTCAAATTTCTGGTTTTCGCCGCCCATAGCCCAGCAGAAGGTATAGGCTGAGGTTCCCACGCCGGAGTGAATTGACCAACTGGGTGAGATAACGGCCTGCCCCTCGGCGACGGCAATATGGCGGGTCTCCCTTGGTTTTCCCATAAAATGGAACACCCGGGCCTTTTCACTCATATTAAAATACATATAAACCTCCGTCCGACGCTGGTGAGTATGAGCCGGCATAGTATTCCAGACGCAGCCGGCTTCAAGAACGGTAAAACCCATTACTAACTGACAACTTTTGACGCCTTCGGAGTGAATGCATTTATAAATCGTCCGCTTGTTGGACTCTTCCATCGAGCCAAGATGTATGGGACTGGCTTGATTGAGCTGAATATGAGACGTCGGATATTCCTTGTGAGCAGGATAGCTGAGTAAATAGAACCGAGCAGGATTGGCTGAATCATCACTTGAAAATAAAATTTCCTTCGAGCCGAGACCTATATACAGGCAATCCAGGTTAGCCATTTTATATTTTTGACCATCCACGTTGATTGTCCCGGACCGGCCGATGTTCAAAACTCCGAGTTCACGACGCTGGCAAAAATAATCTGCTCGCAGCTCATCTGCAGATGCTAACTTCAATGCCTGGCCGGCAGGAACCACAGAGGCCACAATTGCACGGTCTACATCAAAGTAGACCATCTCAACTGAATCAGGTTGAAATAACGACTCAATTAAAAAAATGCTACGAATTTCCTGTGTTGTCATTCTACAAAAGCGAACCGGGTCGGGTGAATATCTGATTCCCATTATACTCCTCTCCAAACAAACTGTGATTAGTCCTGGATTTGTAAACGAAACAGATTAACAATATAATTCTATCATCTACTTGTGGGGTCATTACACTACAGCCAAGTGTTTTATATCTAACAGCAAAACGAACAAATTTGCAAGGACTTCTTGCCGACCTTTTAGCGGGGCCGGTCTTAGAACCATTTGGGCATTTCGTGCCTTGATAGGCCAAAGATAATGACAATGAGGTATGTAATATAGATAGTTTGCTTAATCCATCATCACTATATTCAAGTTGCTACTTTATCAAAGCCCCAATAAGCTTTAGTAGGGAAAAAATAAGATGCCACCTGACCAGCGTGGTTGAGCTTAATTAAAATTAATTTATTTACCAGCTCTACCACAAAATTTTTCCAGGACCGGATTAAATGGATGTTAAGAATCCAAACCTGCGGGTTTAAACAATATTCGCTATTCCTTGATTTTGCCACTCGAGGCGCATCCTTGTAACAACAATTAACACTACTTATATTGCTGATCTTTCCTTGGTGTATTTTTACGTCAACAGAACTTCGTTTTTATCGGCAGTTAAAAAAAAGGCAGGTCTTGTCAGTAGACGACATAGGCAACTTGGGCAACATGGGGCAATTTCCTTGACATTTACCGCAAATATCTGCTAAAATATGGCTAAATTTCTAATTCACGTTTTCCTAAAGTTCTGGAGGAATTAGTAAGGCCGTCTAAGTATGTTGGGGCCATAATGTAAATTTAGAATGCCAATTTTTAATAATAAATGTTTGTCGCAAACTATGATAACCTTATATAATGCTTTTCCTTCAATGCAATTTAATTGTAGAAGACAGGAAGAGGTAAGTTAAGTCAGATTTACACTTAACCAAAGGTTATCTAAGGAGACCAAATTATGGGTAAAGCGACAAAGTTGAGATGGGTAATATGTTGTTTTGTTTTATGTATTGCGCTTGGTTTCGCAGCAGGAAGAACAAGAGCTGAGACGGGTGTAGAACCTACTACGGTTGAAGATGAATTGAAGCTTGAGGAAAAGGTGAAAGAGCAGGAAAAGATTAAAGTGAAGAAAAAGATTAGGCAAATCACTCCCGAGGAAATTGCACAACTGACTTTTCCGGAAGATACCTCCCCGCTTGTGACCATCAGGGAACTGCATATCAGCGGTAATATCCTGATAACAACGGAAGAGTTATTTCAAAACATTCCTTTGGTGTATAACGCGTCCGATGCGCCGCTAAAAGAGGCTGAAAGCTCTTATCTTTATGACTTCAGAAAGCTGCGCGATGTCATCGAAATGCCCGGCCAGCCTCAACAAATCTCTACCAGAACTATTCGGGGACTGACCCAATGTATTCTCTCAATGTACCGAAACAAAGGATATTCCGGTATATATGTATATGTTCCGTCAGAAGCGCTTCAAGAGGGTAAAAGATTAGAAGATGATATATTACCTGTGAAAGTGATTGAAGCACCCGTTACCCAAATCACAACGAGTTTTTACAATCCTGAAAATATGCAGGTCGAGAAAGGCTATCTTAGTAGCTCTTCTGTGCTGGAGTGGTCACCCGTACAACCCGGCGAGGTTGGAAACGAAAAAGAACTGAGTAATTTTGTTAACCTGCTCAACCTTAATCCGGACCGATACATCTCGGCAACCGTCTCAAAAGGTGCTGAGCCGGACACTCTGGCACTGAGTTACAATATTTACGAAGCCAATCCATGGCACTGGTTCTTCCAGATAGACAACTCCGGCACAAAAGACAGACAATGGGCCCCTCGGGTCGGTCTTATCAACACCAACCTTACAGCCAGAGATGACACGCTTACCGTGTTTCATCAGGCTTCCTGGGATTCTGATTTCGACGAAAATTATTCTATTTACGGCAGTTACGATTTCCCGCTGACAGGACCTGAATTGCGCCTCAACCTTTACGCCAGCTACAGCGAGTTTGATGTCGCGGGTGGCGGGGGCATCGATTTCCTGGGTAACGGTGCAATGTACGGTGGACAACTACGTTATAACTTCTTCCAGACAAACGGCTGGTTTTTTGACTTTACTACTTCGCTATCTCACGAAAAGAGTAAGGTTTCTTCTTCTATATTCAGCGCTATACTGGGCTCTAAGGTTCATATGGACCTGTGGGGAGTAGGTCTTGACATTCATCGCAGGGACGATATGACCAACACATCTATTGGATTTGACCGTGTTCAGAGTGTGGGCGGCTCCAAACAGCGAAAGTTTTGGGACACATCTACGTTGACAGGCGCACGAACAGAAGCAGACCGTGATTTTTCCATATACACTACTTCCGCCAATCACAGCCGATATCTGGACACCGACAAAATTCAGAGACTCAGCGGCTCATTTCGCTGGATAATACCCAATGAAAGGTTAGTTCCTGCAAAAATGACCGCATTTGGAGGAATGTACTCCGTCAGAGGCTATAAAGAAAGTAAAATCGTTGCAGATGGCGGCATACTTGCATCGGTTCAATACGAGTATGATTTAGTAAAATATGACAAGGCCAAGGAGAAATCCCAAGCCACTGCCGGCTTAGAAGAGGAAGAGGAGACAAGTATTAGAAAACTGGCTCCACTGGCCTTTTTTGATTGTGGCCTGGCAAAGATGAAGGACGCCGTCGTTGGCGAGGATTCATCGCAACATTTATATTCAATAGGAATCGGTACGCTTGCTGAGATTGGTGACAATTTCAGTGGAGCCCTGTATTACGGCTACCCACTTAAGGCAACAGATACCACAGACAGAGGTGACGGCCGTTTGCACGTCAGCTTAATGATGAGATGGTAAAACGAATTTTCTATCCGACGACGTAGTCGGACAGGAGTGAGGATATATAGCGTGTAGACGGAGCTAAAAACTATTTGGCAATTAATTATATAAGAGGAAAAAAAATGAAAAAGCTGAGAAAAATGTCGAAGGAGTTTTATTTAAGGCAAGTGGTAGCCTGCTGGTTGGTCTTCTGTATGATGTTCATCCTGCCGGCGAGAATTGCAATAGCTGATGTTGTCATGACATCAAACCCGGAGGGGTTAATCACGGTTACCCCACGTGGGAGTGGAACTACACAGGACATGACAGCTTCTCACGGGTCTATCGGCAACTTTAGCGATTTCGATATCGCTAAGAATCATGTTGTAACCTGTGTTCAGCCTGATGCCACTTCACAGGCTCTGTTTCGGGTATCCGGCAATGGAACAGAGATCCTGGGCACCTTCAATGCAAATGGAGGTATTTGGTTAATTGACCCCGCCGGTATCATGGTCGGCGATAAAGGCGCGATCAATGTGACCAGTTTGGTTGCCTCGAGTCTGGATATGTTGGATGCAGACTTTATCAGTGGTCTTGAAAGCGGTGTCTTTCCATTTTTTGGGGGTGCGGAGGCAGGAAACATAACCAACGAAGGTTCGATCACAGCCCAGCGCATAGCTCTCATCGGGAAAATTGTCACTAATAAAGGCACTTTGCTGGCACAAGACGGCTATGCCGTAATGGCTGCCGGAGAAAACGTGCTTATCAGCGAGAGCGGCAGCAACATCGCTGTTGAAGTTTTTATGCCGGAACAAGACATTAGCAATTACTTAGTTAATCATGATACTGGTGGCAGCATCGACGCCCAGCATGTAATTCTTGCTGCCGGCGATATCTGGTCGTCTGCATATATAAGCGCCTCCTCTGATGGCAGTTCAGATGCCGTTGCCTCAGTAGATATTGACGCCGAAGGCAATGTTATTGTTAGAGACAAAATAGAGGCAACAGCCATAGCTGGCAGTCCATATAATGCCACTGCTACTATTACTGTTGATGCCGGCGGCGACGTTGAAATCAGCGATTATTATCAAAAAGATGCCGGTTTATTTGCTCTGGCTAAGTTTGGTTCTACAAACAACGCTGATATTACGGTTACCGCAGGCGGCGATGTAAATGTCAAAGCCGAAAATGCCCATGCAGCTCAAATATATGCAAAAGCCGAATACAGCACAACTATGGATCCTGAAAACATCACAACTAATAACTCTACTGTTAATGTCACTGCCCAAGGAGACGTTAAGGTAGAAGCATACAATGTAGAAAGCTTTGCCGGAATAGAAGCTGAGGTATTGGAAGGTACAATACAGAACGTTGTGAATACCGCTTTGGTTAATATTGAAGCTAAAAGTGTTGAAGTAAGGTCTGAAAATCAAGGATCTAGCGAAGAAGAAGGGGCCTTCATTCGTGCCTCTGCAAAAAATATAATCGAGCTTGGGGGTTTTGAGGGCACGCTAACTCTGGAAGATATCACTAACAACGCCGATATTGTGATTACAACAACCGTCGATGATGATTCTGACTTACCACAATTTGCCGATAACGGCGATGTTTTAGTCATTACCAACAACGGAAAAGCCGGTATAAATGCTGAAGCCTCGAATAAAATTAACAGCAAAACCCCTGTGAAATTTACATTGACAGACTCGGTTTCGAACAACTCAAATATCTTGATTAATGCAGCTGATGATGTTGAAGTGACAGGATACTTCGGTGAAGCACTTATCGGTGCCGAGGCTAAGTTTGCGAGTGATAATACCGCCGCTGTAGACATTAGCGCCGATGGAGCCGTCATAGTAACGGCAAAAGGTGAGGGCGAATGCGATGCTGTGATTGGGGCTAAAGCTACACTCGCAACCAATAGCAACACCGCTGATGTTGTGATTAACGCCGAAAATGTTAGTGTAACAGCCATGGCCGGCGAATCAACAATATCAGCAGAGGCTGACAACGCTATCACAGATGACTCTGAAAACAGTGCTAATGTTGAGATTTATACTCATGCCGTGGCCGTAGAAGAGCCTATAGAGAGGCCTTTTGAAACACTTGCCATTAATAATTCTGTAGACACTCACGGTGATGTTTTAGTCACAGCGTATTATTCAGGTGGCGAAGCTTCGATACGTGCCAGGTCAACGAATGCCTATAACAACACCTCTAATGTTCTACTTTGCACCGACGGCGATGTCAAGGTAGAAGGCTTTTGGGGCGGCAACGCTAAAGTTGCAGCAGAAGCTATAAATGCCAATTTAACAAATACCGCAACCGTCGGGATTGGCGCAAGAGGTGAAGAAGGTGTTAAGGTACTTGCGATAGATGGCAGCAGCGCTTTGATAGATGCTAAAGCCCAGCTTGCCTTTACAAACATCGCCGAAACCATCGTATGCACCCAGGGCGGCATTCAGGTAGTGGATGTGGCCGGGTATGATACTGCCGGAATCACTGCTCAGGCCCTGGACGGTCAAATTAATGATGCCTATGTCGGGATTTGTGCAGTCGATGATATTTTTGTCCTTGCCGGTCTTACTGTTGACGACCTGGCACAGGGCAACGAAAATCAAGGTATGGGCGGGCATGCTATGATTAAAGCAACCGCGGGATACGGAGGTACTAACTCTTTATATGATATTGTTACTAAAGCCCCGCCGCCTGAATCCACAACCGCTGATGCAGAGGTTGTAGTTGTATCCCACGAGGGCGGTGTTGCGGTAATAGACTCTTCAGGACAAGCTCGTGGCCTTACAGCCGAAATAAAAGCCGAGGCTGCCGGCACCTTTGAGAACACTGCAAGTGTTGGTGTTGCAGCTTACGGCGACCTCTTCAGTGAAGGGGACCCGATATACGAGCTTTCTGAGGGAATAGGTGTTACTATTCAAAGTGTTGGCAATTTCAGCACAGCTCAAATAACGTCTCAAACCAGGAACGGTAATATTAACACCTCTGATACCGTAGTCTGTACGCCCGGTGAAGTTTATGTTGCAGATATTGAAGGTGCAGGCTTGGCATCAGCGAGGATAGAGGCACTGGCTGGGTATCCTGACAACGAAGGAGCTTCTACTACCCAGGTCTATGCCGGTGAGGTTACTTTAGAAGGCGATGGTGCTTACATAGGTGCAGGATATGATAACGGTGAAGTGATAAATGGAGATTACGCGGACCGTCAAGACTGTGCGGAATGTCCCGATTGCCCATGCGAGGAAGAAGAGAGCGAGCTGTTTGCTCCTGTTGCACCACTGCCTTTGTTGGCAATTCCGAGAATAGAGGGCTGTCCCGCCCTAATCCTGGCGGCATCGGCAGAACTCGGGATTCCTATTGAAACTATTCAGGTTGCCATAGGAAACGCTCTTGCCCTTAATCCGAGCCTACAACCCTGTCAGGCATGTGCGACACTATTGGACGCCTCCAGCATCTTAAAGGACGAGGACGGTTCACGAATGGCCGCTATGGTCCAGGCGTTCAACACGCTGGCACCGGCCGACGTCCCCTTCAATCCTGAAACGGCAGCTATGATTGCAAATGCCTTTGAGACGGCCGCCGAAGACTCGCTATATGCTTCAGTAGCTGAATACATCGATGCTTTCGTCCTGTATGTTAGTGTTCTGGAGACTGAATTGGGTTCACCGGTAGATAACTCGGCAGCATTCGTGATGGGCAGATATGGTTCAGATATAACAACAGACGACAACGCCAATATCGCAAACTTCATTGCGTCGCGTTTAGTAACTATGGAAACTTTCGGAGGTTAAAAGGCGTATATAAAAAGAACGGACAATTATTAGTCTTTCAAAGAAGCCTGTCCCCTTCCGGGGCGGGCTTCTTTTTTGCAGAGCAATCAGGAATTTAAGATTTCTATTTAAATAATGGCCGAAGTGACCCTACCAGGCCAAGCCAAACTCGGCGAAATCAAGAAAATCTACATTCCCACTGTTATCTATATCACCTGCACCGGTGCCAAGCCAGTTCCCACACATTATCTCAAGGTCGTACAACTCAATATAGCCATTCCCATCGAGGTCGGTTGCCGGTGGCCAGCCAAAAAGCACCGCCGTCATAACCTCAAAGTTATCCAGATAGACTCGTCCATCTGCCGTAGCAAAATTGTCCCCGCCGCAACCTATACTAACAACAACATCAGAATCCCATTCAAAAGTTAGTGGATTCGGTATGCTTTTCCAAACGTAGGCGTCTTCGGAGTCAGATCCCTCATGACTCAAATAAATACTATTTGTATCTGCGTCGTAGGTGATGTAAAGCGTCCCATCATTAAAGTCTCTGATCTCCTGTTCGACCACTATGTTGCTGTCGACTTCCGCTTCGTAGTAGAAGTACAGTCCATTACTGTCAGAACCAGCGGCAATTGTAACATACATACCCTCGCTTTCGACGTTGATTCCTATCCAGCCATTTTGGTCTGCCAGTTCGCTATAGTGGAAATCGACCTGACATGCGAAATCCTGATTTGGGTCCAATATCCAGCCATTTGCTGAGTACCAAACCGCTAAGTCACCACCTTGTCCATCAGCCAATACCTGCAGTTGTTCCTCTTGTTCCACCATATACAGATTCTCGGACCAATCACCTACCAGCCGCCACATTGAACCTCGCCTGTTATCATTGAAATCATCACTGAGAATTATTTCTACATTTATATCGAAGCTCTGAGTATCGTTCGGCTCCTGGCCGTTAATTGCTGTTACTGTAACGGCATTTAGGCCAAGCTGAGTCTCGTTAGGCGTCCAGTCTATCACGCCGCTAACAGCGTTGATGGTCATGCCACTTGGCGAGGTAGTAAGTGAGTATGTCGGTGCAGGAATGCCCGCAGCATCCACATCGTAAGTATATGCCTGATTGACAATGGCCGTAGTTATCTCGGCAGATGTAATACTCGGCGCCACGCCGGCCACGTCTATATCGAAGCTCTGAGTATCGTTCGGCTCCTGGCCGTTAATTGCTGTTACTGTAACGGCATTCAGACCGAGCTGGCCTTCGTCCGGCGTCCAGTCTATCACGCCGCTAACAGCGTTGATGGTCATGCCGCTTGGCGAGGCGCTTAGTGAGTATGTCGGTGCAGGAATGCCCGCAGCATCCACATCGTAAGTATATGCCTGATTGACGGTGGCCGTGGTTACCGCGGCAGATGTAATAGTTGGCGCTACGCCGGCCACGTCTATATCGAAGCTCTGCGTGTCGTTTGGCTCCTGGCCGTTAGCTGCTGTTACTGTAACGGCATTTAGCCCTAATTGTGTCTCGTCCGGCGTCCAGTCTATTACGCCGCTAACAGCATTTATCGTCATGCCGCTTGGCGCAATACTTAGTGAATACGTCGGCGCAGGAATGCCCGCAGCATCCACATCGTAAGTATATGCCTGATTGACGGTGGCCGTGGTTACCGCGGTAGATGTAATACTCGGCGCTACGCCTGCCACGTCTATATCGAAGCTCTGAGTATCGTTCGGCTCCTGGCCGTTAATTGCTGTTACTGTAACGGCATTTAGCCCTAACTGGCCTTCGTTAGGCGTCCAGTCTATCACGCCGCTAACAGCATTTATCGTCATGCCACTTGGCGAGGCGCTTAGTGAGTACGCCGGTGCCGGTATGCCCGCAGCATCCACATCGTAAGTATATGCCTGATTGACGGTGGCCGTGGTTATCTCGGCAGATGTAATAGTTGGCGCCACGCCGGCCACGTCTATATCGAAGCTCTGAGTATCGTTCGGCTCCTGGCCGTTAATTGCTGTTACTGTAACGGCATTTAGGCCAAGCTGAGTCTCGTCCGGCATCCAGTCTATTACGCCGCTAACAGCATTTATCGTCATGCCACTTGGCGCTGCGCTTAGTGAGTACGCCGGTGCCGGTATGCCCGCAGCATCCACATCGTATGTATATGCCTGATTGACAATGGCCGTAGTTATCTCGGCAGATGTAATACTCGGCGCCACGCCGGCCACGTCTATATCGAAGCTCTGAGTATCGTTCGGCTCCTGGCCGTTAGCTGCTGTTACCGTAACGGCATTTAGGCCAAGCTGAGTCTCGTCCGGCATCCAGTCTATTACGCCGCTAACAGCATTTATCGTCATGCCACTTGGCGCAATAGTTAGTGAGTACGCCGGTGCCGGTATGCCCGCGGCATCCACATCGTATGTATATGCCTGATTGACAATGGCCGTGGTTATCTCGGCAGATGTAATACTCGGCGCTACGCCGGCCACGTCTATATCGAAGCTCTGAGTATCGTTCGGCTCCTGGCCGTTAGCTGCCGTTACTGTAACGGCATTTAGCCCTAACTGGCCTTCGTCCGGCGTCCAGTCTATTACGCCGCTAACAGCGTTGATGGTCATGCCGCTTGGCGAGGCGCTTAGTGAGTATGTCGGTGCAGGAATGCCCGCGGCATCCACATCGTAAGTATATGCCTGATTAACAATGGCCGTGGTTATCTCGGTAGTTGTAATACTCGGCGCTACGCCCTCAGTAGTGAAACTCCAGACGTTGCCTGTCGTTGTACTACTGGCATCCTTTTCATCGATACGCCAGTAGTAGGTTGTATAGTTTGCCATCGTTCCGGGTTCAAAGGTCGTCTCAGTCTGGTTACCCTGGAAGTAGCCCGGGCTGGTTGTTCCAAAATAAACATCGTGCGAGGTTGCACCGGTACCAGCCGTCCAGCTAAGGTCGGCGTTAATATCAACGCCGGTCGCCAAGTCAGACGGATTCGGATTAGTGGCCTGACCGGGTGGTGTCCCCCCTGCGCTGGCCTGGATTACAAAGCCGATGATTGCCTGACGGTTAACAGTGTCATCGAATGTCGCGCTTGGTGTTTCGGCAACTCCGGTTGCAGATTTGTGGCCGGTTACACCGGTATGCCCGTTAGACCCAACAGATTGGTCGGTTCCTTCTGTGAATCCGTTGTTTAATGTATATGATCCGTTATTACCGCAAACAGCACCTACAATTACCACATCCCCGTCTTCTGTATAAAGCGAGTCGGTCGTTATCGGATTCGGAGTGCTGCTGGTTGTACTTGCGCTGTCAGTAGCTCCGATGATACTCGTTTGGTCCACATTCTGTAGGAATACGCTGGCGTACGAAACGCTGCTGGGCGTATCGCCCCAAGTGGGGACAAAGGTGCTCCCGCTTGCAGCAGCGATGCCTGACTCGTCGAGAATAAAGGCCGCGAGGTAATTCCGAAAGTTGCTGGCGCCGGCGGTGACATCAATAACCTTGGTCATCGTTTGGCCACCGTAGGTCACAGTCAAAGATGGAGCGATGTTATCCTCCCAGTGCGCGATGAAAATCAAGGCACAGTTAGTTCCCGATTCTTTGGCATGGCTAAGATTCTCTACCCAACTGCCAATGATTTCAACATCAGTTCCAGGCGGTTCTGTAGTGTCGGATTCTTCAGTTGACCAACCTGTTTCATTCTGAGCAGCAGCGCTATCGCGGGCTTTAACTCTGAAAGTATATGAGGTTAGAGGAGTCAAGTCTGTAGCAACATATGTTGGATTCGTCTGCCATGTACTGTTAGCGTCGCTGTCGGTTATGCATTCGAAGTAGTACTCGACCGGAAGTGTATCATCTGTAGCCGCAGTAGCAGTCATCGTAATCGTAGTCGAACCCGTTGCCGTCGGCAGCGACGCCCAGGTCATCGGGTCCGGACTCGGCGGAGTAGTATCCGGTGGTTCAGTTGTTGCTGATTGCTCTGTGGACCACGCAGTCTCATTTTGAATATCAGAGCTGTCGCGAGCCTTGAGCCTGAATGTATATTCGGTATCGGGGTTGAGCCCCGTAGCTTCATAGGTTGGGCTTGTTTGCCAATTACTATTAGCGTCGCCGTAGTTGGTACATTCGAAGTAATACTCCACAGGCTCACTATCGTCGGTCGCCGTTGTCGCCGTCATAATAATCGTTCTCGAACCCGTTGCCTCAGGCAACGAAGCCCAGGTCATCGGGTCCGGACTCGGCGGAGTGTTATCCACAATAATTGCCAGGCCGGGATAATCAGGACTATGTCGCGTGGCACGGAATACCGAAACTCCCGCATCATATTCCCAAACCACGTCTTTGTCAGTTGTTACTTCAAAAAAATCCCCGGCAGGGCCATCACATACCAATGTGTTGCCGTTGGGTAAACGATGTGCTCCGGACATGCTGGCAGCATAAAAGGCTGAAGGAGGGCTATCGGTATATATCCAGTTGGCATTTGCAGGTCCATAAGCTGAACCACCGGCCAGATAATAACTGCCATCGGGTTGAACAGGTGTTGTTATCTGGTCAACGGATAAATAGTTGCCTCCAGGACGACCCGTGCCGTTGTTGAAAATCAAAATATCATCGCCGCCCGGCAGGTTCGGTTCAATCCAGTGACCATGGTGAGGCCCGAAGAGTTTTCGATCGGCAGATGTGCCGCGATCATAACCCTGCGGATTGCCCCATCGATAGAGCAGGTCACCGCCCATACCACTATTGCCTCCGGAATGGGATGCCGCTTCAGCCGTTGTAGTACTGTGATCGATAATCCATACCTCGCTTAAATTTCGAATAGTCAGTACTATCTGGTCGAGTTCTGGATTATAGTTAACAGCATTACTATGCATCCAGTCGGCAGAAGTTCCTGAAGCAAAGTTCAGGTTTATGAGTTCGGGATGGTCGGCCACAACACCATAATTAGCTTTTACGGGGTCATAATCCTGTATGAGATGGTCCTACGCATGCCACTCCCATACGATATTTCCGCCCGATGAGCCGGTAGGCTCAACCTCAATAATCTTATCAGGCCATAAACCGGAAATAGTTAATAATGATGGATTCCGGCCGGCAGCTATTGCCTCAGATTGGGTCTTATACTCCCAGACAATCATTAGAATATTACCATTTGGCAGCATTTCGATATCGTGATGCAGCATGTAATTATTGGTTGCATGTTCGTATGACCACAGCAAATTGCTGTCCCAGTCGAAAAGTTCTACCCTACCACCTTTGCCGCCGGTACTACCGAAACGGGTCGATCCGGATGCAATGGCTGTGCGCAACAGGGTTGTGTCCTCCAGCAGGTATTCGGATGCGGCTGGGTTATAATTACTTTGCCATGTGTGGACAGTATAGCCGTCAATATCTATCAGGTATGTTGTCCCAGAACCCCTCGCAGCGTAATGTGTGTAGCCGGGACTCGGGTCGGCATTAAGCGGTTCAGTTATGGCTACAATGTCAATGAGTACTAATAATAGTATGCTGAATCTAAGGAAACTAGGCCTTTCAAGACCGGTTAATGTCCGACAAGCTATCCTTTTCATCCATGCACCGCCGCTTCCTTTGCGCATACAATTATTTATTCTTATTGCGAATAAAAAATTGACTGGGAATCCCCCTTTTGGATGTATATCCGCATTTTATCCTCTCAGCAGGTGTCCGACAAACCCATCCTCACACATCTCACATCTTTACAACGTCCGATATTATCAAGATTTTAATTGTACAAATTAGATTGAAATTTGTCAAGATATTTTTTAGTTTTAATCTAATCCTTTGTAGAATCAGTTATTATCTCTCTGATGTTAAAATATGAATATCGTCCCTGCACACTTTATGTAATTAGCAAGTTGTTTGGGATTAAGTGAAGACTTTACGAAGGGAACATATTCAGACAGAACTTCTGGAAGCGAATTCAAAAAGCTTCTACATAGAAAAATGTAGGGCTGCTAAGCTATCTACAATTCAACTTGAAAGACAATAACCTTTCAGATTAAATGAAAAAATCAATTATTAAAGCCACGGCAGAACTCTGAATTATTTTTTAGAAAGTCCCTGATACTAAATCTAAGGCAATCAGCGTAATCGCCACTGTCGTATCCTCATTAGTACTCACTGACTAATCATCGGCGACACATGCAGCGTTGATGGGCTGCACAGTTATACTCACTGTGGCGATGTTGCTCTTTGCATTCCCGTCATCCGCCTGGAAGGTAAAGCTATCTGCACCATTGCAGTCAGCGTCTGGCGTGTAAGTCACATTATGTGCTGTTCCGCTCAAAGTCCCGTGACTTGGTGCTACCACTATAGAACAGGTCAAGGCATCACCATCGGCATCGCTGGCCGATTACTCACCCCACAATTCCTTGCCCGGCCGTTACATTGCTGGATTATATAAGACCCTCTAAAAGCTCGATGGCCTTCATAATAAGCGGATAGACCGTCGCTTGGTAATCGCAGCTTCTTATCCAGTCGTGTTTGTCAAGCTTACGGATCTGAGCACAACCATCCGTCTTTCGCAGTGGCTTTTTTAATAGCGGGGGCAGGATTCTCCACAGGACGCCTTAGGCGGAACCTTCGACCTCCGGGTTATGAGCCGGTTTCAATAAATAGATATATGTTCTTATCTCAATTGCGGTCAGGAACAGGATCCGCAACAATGCACGGTACGCCGACCATAGCGGCGATCTTATGTGCCTGACTGATTAGGATATCCCGTCCCGCGTGACATAACAGATTGATACGTTCAATCGTATCTCCCCGGCGATACGCCACATTGAGTTCGTACACCTTGGCGGTGTACTTCGAGTGAGAGTTAACATCAGTAGAGAACCGCTTCTCACCCTTATGTTTTTACCGCCAATATTCCCTGAATTTTATTAGACAATTGAAGTTTGACAATATATTTATAGGAAAATACAGTAGTCTCTACCTCGCGAAAGGATTGGGATGTTATACGGAAACCATATATACATAGTTAGCCGCTTGGGTTTCTCGAACCAAGAGAGAGGAGCTAACTCTATATGAAAACGCTGGAAAATATTACAAGAAGAGAGTTTGTGAAGTATACAACATTATGTATTATTCCTTTTTTAGGGAGTTGTATAGAAGTAAGTAATGAAGCAGAACACAGTAGTTCAGTTAGTGAAGAATTGAAAAAGAATGCTGCATCATACATTCCAAATTATAGGGTACTATATGAATTGTTTGAAAACGACATGCACATTATTTATGTTTCGAATTATGACGGTTCCAACAAGATTAGAATAAGCGACAGCCAAAAACTTTTTGGAAGTGTGGTTTTGGGTCCAGACAAGAAAACAATTTCTTTTACACGCTGGGCAGATGGCAATTTCGACTTATTCACAATTGGTATTGATGGAAAAAATCAAAGACAAATAACGAATAATGGCAACAATGCTTATGTTCATTGGTTACCTAATGGGCAGATTATTTGGTCAAGGGTTGATAAGAGTCCAGCGGACATTTACATTACTAATGGTGATCATATTCAAAACCTTACTAAAGACAATAACATCAATGGTGAGGCAATACCGTCTCCTGATGGAAAGTCGATTATATACGAAAGTATTGGGTATGAAAAAATGCCATGGCGTATGATTGTAACTGGATACAGCATTGTCAGAATTAATCCCGATGGTACTGGAAGGAAAGTACTTCTTCACTCACAAGACGATAGATTATGTGTACTAGGATACTCTCCTGATGGAAAGTTGATTTCGTACATAATAGATGGCGGTGATGAGTCGGGGCTTTATGTATCTGATCCAGAATTCAGAAAAGGAAAATGTATTAGTCGTGATTTGTGTATTCTTCTAAGGTATCAATGGTCTCCGAACTCACAATATATTGTATTCGAAGCGTACCCACGTTCAGATTCACATCTGTTAAAACAATATTTATATTTATATGATATAAAAAAGGATGAAACAATAAGAATTACACAAGAAAGGGCATATCATCCAAGATGGTTTCCCGACAATGAGCATATTTATTTTATAACGTCAGAAGGCGACTTTGATAGTAGGAAAGAGTTTTCAGTTGTAATCAAAAGAGATGGAACTGGTCTGAAGAATTTAACAGAAAATGACGGAAGATGGTTTGGTGACGTGAAAGTGATTTTCTGGTAATCTTTCGGGATTCGCTCTTAATTTTATAATATTTGCTTGAAATCGGCATGTAAAATGGACCATCTAAGAGAATCGAAGGAACTCGAAACAATTCGTGACAAGTTCTAACATGAGCATCGAGTGAGACTTTTGTTACGCTACGCTCCACAAAAGTTCCTCATACTCGGCGTTAGAAGTTCCGTAATTGAACCTTCAAGAGATGAGAACGGTCTTTTGAGGGTATCTTTATTTTGAAGGTTTTTATCTAGTATGGGCGTTGTGCACAAACAGCACGACATCCCCTTTCTCTTTTTCGCACACGTGGGGACTTATCAAGGCAGGACAGAGGAAAAAAAATTCATTGTTTTTGTAAAACTAAGTTGTATTCTTTTATAAAAAATGTGAATTTTTTCAGGGTAATTGGCGTTTTAATAAGTAGAATGCGTGGTTGTTTTGGAGTATGATGGTTTGAACTGAAGTTCTGTATACTTGATTTTATTTACAGGGAGCAAATGGATTGTCCGGTTTGTAAAAATGCAATGGTCGTACTTGAGCTTGAAGATGTGGAAATCGACCACTGCTATGATTGTGGAGGTATTTGGCTCGATGCTGGTGAGCTGGAGCTGCTTGTAGAGGACCGGGGCAAAGCAGAACAGCTGCTTAATTCGTTTAAGGTCGAAAACAATCCCAAAGAGGCCCTGAGAAAATGTCCTATATGCCTGAAGAAGATGAAAAAAATCATTGTCGGTGAAGGGGCGCCTTTGCTGTTAATTGATAAATGCGCTAAAGGACACGGATTATGGCTTGATGCCGGTGAACTTCAGGACGTTTTAAACAGGGCACAATTAGGCCCGGACTCTAAAATACAAAAACTTTTAGCCGATATGTTCGGTACTGAAGGTGTGACCGAATCTTAAGAAATAACATCAACTTCTCAATAATTCTATTAGGAGACAGATTATGGCAGCGATAATTATTATTCTTGTAGTTGCAATATTACTTTTCTTGGCCGTTATAGGGATTTACAACGCTCTGGTTCGGCTTCGCAATCAGGTAGATAACGCTTGGTCACAGATTGATGTCCAGCTCAAAAGGCGTCATGACCTGATTCCGAATCTTGTTGAGACAGCAAAAGGATATATGAAGCATGAGCGCCAGACATTCGAGGCGATAACCAATGCAAGAAGCCAGGCCATGGGGGCTAAAAATGTAGCAGAAGCTTCAAAGGCTGAAGGCGCTCTGGGTGGGGCGTTAAGTAATTTTTTGTTGGTTGTTGAAAACTACCCGGACCTGAAAGCGAATCAGAATTTCCTCGCACTGCAGGAAGAGTTGACGAGTACTGAAAATAAAATCTCGTTTTCCCGCCAGAATTATAATGACCAGGTGCTTTTCTTTAACAACAAGATTCAAATGTTTCCATCGAATATAATTGCCGGGATGTTCAGCTTTGGCAAGCGTGATTTCTTTGAGATTGAAGTTGCTGCCGAACGTGAAGTTCCGAAAGTTAGTTTTTAAAATAATATGGCATTGACTTGGAGCCCATGAATAAAAAAATAAAATCACTGATTATGCAGATTGCGCAAATTATAAAAACATTATGAGCTTCTTTTAAGGGAAATTAAATCTAAATATAGTTAACGGTCTCTGGTTTTCAGAAGTGCAAAATGGATATAGGTAATTTAGAAATAAAACCAATCAAAATCGATGGATGGCTACCTGATCGCTGTTTGGTTTGGGACGAGCTATTTGATCCTGAAAAAAATGAATTACAAGCAGGATGTGAAAGTCTTGCTCGGTTTTGCACTCATGGCGATAGAGACAAATTGGAAGATATTTACAAAGAAACTATCGAAGGTTTTGGTGGGTGCGGATTTGTTGTATGGGAAAAAGAAAAAGTGGTCGCCTATCATACTTTTTTCCCAAGAGAAATGGCCCAAAAAATTAAACTTTTCGGTTGGGGAACCGAAGAAGATGTTTTGCCACAGACAATTGTACACAATTGTATTACATCTATCCGAGGTCCTTATCGGCGAAAAGGTATAGGTAGCTCTCTTATTAAACATTCACTCAAGTGGTGCAAAGAGCGAGGCTGGAAAAGATTTGAGGTTCATCTTGTAATACCAGACTGTGCAGAAGGATGGAAAGGAGAGCAAAAGGGATGTAAAAAATTCTGGGACAAATTAGGATTTCGAGTTTTTCGCACAGAAAAGGCGGATAAAGAAACGAAAAGTTATTTCGTAGTATATCGGCGATATTCAATGTTTATTGATTTATAGATTTAAACTAGAGATATTTACCTATTTTAAAGTTCTGTGTTAATCAGTGGAATCAGCGATTAACTAAATTCACGAAATACGAGATACGAGCGACGAGATACGAAACTATGTGGGAACTGATAAGGGCTAATAAAAGGAATTCAATAATATTGATGAGCCTAATGGCGGCTGTCTTGGTGCTGTTGGGTTACTTCATCGGTATGGCGTTCAGCCCGCAGGCAGGACCGATTGGTCTGCTTATCGCATTTGGACTCTGGGTCATAATGACACTGATAAGTTTTGCCGGCGGTGACCAGATATTTCTGCTTGCCAGCAAAGCAAAACCTGTAACAAAACAAGTTCATCCCCAGCTGTTTAACGTCGTCGAGGAGATGACAATAGCTGCAGGGCTGGGTAAGATGCCTAAAGTTTACATCATTGCAGACCCGGCACCCAATGCCTTCGCTACAGGCAGGAAGCCGGAAACAGCTTCTATCGCGGTTACTGCAGGTCTCCTGGGCCGGCTCAACCGTGATGAGCTTCAGGGTGTCGTCGCACATGAAATGAGTCATATCATTCACCGTGACATACTGTTTGTTACACTGGCGGGGGTAATGCTTGGTACGATAGTACTGCTTTCCGAAATATTTTTGCGGAGCATGTTTTACCGTTCATTGGGCAGCAGGAGAAGATATTCTTCCGGAGGCAAAGGCGGCGGGCAGGCACAATTGGTAATGTTAATAATTGCAATAGTGGCCGCGATACTGGCTCCTATCATGGCGTATCTTTTGTATTTCGCTCTTTCAAGGAAACGTGAGTATCTTGCCGATGCAGGTGCTGCCAGATTAACGCGATACCCTGCGGGTCTTGCCGGCGCCCTGGAGAAAATCGCTAAAGACCCGTCACCGCAATTAGCTGGCGCTAACAAGGTTACCGCTCCGATGTATATCGTTAATCCTTTCAAAAAGAAAGGGCAGATGAAGTTGTCCGATTTAACAAGCACTCATCCTCCAATTTCGCAGAGGGTAAAGGTCCTTCGTAACTTGACTCATGGCGCATCCTTTAGAGATTATTCCGAAGCATATAGTAAAATCACACATTCAAAAACAGTTGTACCGGCTACAGCCATAAGTAAAGAAGAAGTTGCATTGCGCCAGAAGGGCGAAGAAGCAGTAAAAGAACAGCGCAAAGCCAAAGAGATGCGGCAGGTCGGTGACATCATGAGAATAGTTAACGGTTTTGTGTTTCTGAACTGTGTTTGCGGCTTGAAACTGAAAGTGCCGCCTAACTTCAAATCCGATAAAGTCAAATGCCCAAAATGTAAGAGAATCCTTGATGTACCAAAGAAGAATTAGTTCAAAAATGGGATAATTATGTTTAAAGGTTCAGAATTTGTGCGAATTCTGAACCTCTTTCTTACATCAGTAGTAATTTCTTACGAGTTTCTTCCCTCCTTCACTAATCATCACGCCCCAGGCAAGCGTAACTCGAAATTACGGGACGACGATGATATATCTGCGATAAAACTATTGAAGACCTTCGAGCCAGTTTTCGGTTAGAACCTGTAAATCCAACATGTTGACTACTCCATCTCCATCAGGTACAGGGGCAATATCTGCGTATACACCTGATATTAGCCATTGAGATACAAAATAAGATAACTGAAACATACTCCCATCCCAGTTATTTGCAAAAACAGCCCAGTCCAGGAAGTTTACAACACCATCTCCTTCAGCTGGCACCAAATCCCACCATAGCCGTTCAGTTCGCCAGTGATTGGCAAAAACCGCAAAGTCAATGAAATTAACCCCATACGGATTAACAAAGTCGCCCAACAATTTCAAATCAGGCACTGTCCAATCTACCCATGTTGTCTCGTCGAATATGAAACCTCCGTCAGTTTCCATGATATTCGTATCGGCTATACCGCCGACGACGAGGAACTTCTGGACATAAGCGGTCACTTCCGGCTGCTGGGAAGACGGGAAAACGCAATGGTCACCATGACCTACCTGTGAGAAACCCATCTTATCAGGTATCCCGAACGCTTCCCATACCTTATGCGTAACGTTGCCGTTGGTCCAGGTACTCAGGTTGCCAAGCCATTCCATCGAGGTGTTTTCGATGAAAAGCAGAGCATTCGGTAAGCACAATGCCGCTACCATGTGCTGGTCAAGCGGAAGTTTTTTTACGTTGCTGAATTGCGAGAAATCAGACCTGAACCAGCAATTCTCTGTAACGATTTGAGACAGCGTCTGGACATTCTGCCCCAATGTATCTTTCTGGTATTGGGAAACACGCCAGCTTGCCGCGCCACCGGCTCCGGATTCCTGGGGTATGGTGAGCTTAATCCGTTCGCAGAAAGCGCCGGCCACCAAAGCGCCCTTGCCCCATCTGGAACATCCTGTAACACCAAGCCGGGTTGGGTCAATATTGGCTTCGGGGGTCTTTTCGAGCGCGTCTATCAAACGGTCCACACCCCACGCCCATGCCATTAATGCCCCTGCAGAATGACCACTTCCATACATATCATAAAACTTGCCTATTCCGCGCGAACTGGTATCGACTTGTTCTGCAATCTCGTCAGTGGGGAAGTTAATTACAGCCACGCCCAGGTTGGAGAGCTCTGTGTCGTTTAAAAAAGAATAGAACAGGCCTATCATGGCAGGATAAGGAGGGCTGCCTGTGCTGGGATAGGTAATCGGACAAGAGAAGGATATCACTTCCCCGTTATCGTTAACAGTAACTGTCAGGTCGTTTCCGTCCCACGAACCGGTTGTAGCAGAATAAGGCGTCTCCTGCATATAACCTAACTCAAATTCCTGAACCAGTGTAGCTATTTCGGCACGACGGCATGTCCATTCATCTATGGTGGTCATGCGATGACCATCCATGAATGTAAAGGGGTCAGGGAATGTTGGAATATTCCACAAAAATGAGAATGGAGGCATTGGCGGAATAACACACTCGCCGTCACCATCATACATCTGTACAACTGTTACAGTCTGTGAAGCTTCTGGAACATTAATGGTTACAATTGCTGTTCTTGTAGAGGGGGTTGTATTTTCCTGGGCAGTAACAGTTAATGTCCCATCGCCCGAACCTGATTCCGGACTTACCGTAAGCCAGGTCTGGTCGCTTGAAACGGTCCAGCTTCTGCTCGAGGTGAAGTCGATTGTACGGGTACTGTTCGCGTCCGCCGCAATAATAAACCATCTCTGGAGTATAAATAGTATCGCTTCTTGTGTGACTTTTACGGTCTTTGAAGCGACATTCTCTCCTGAAACAGTTACCGTTGCTATTCTTCTCGAGGTGCTTATATTTGCCTGTGCAGTAAGAGTTACTGTCACATCGTTTGCACCTGCTGTCGGGTCGGGAGTAAGCCACGACCGATTGCTTGAAACTGTCCAGGTGGTGTCTGAAGTTATATCGAATGTTCCCGTGCTGTTCGCTTCCGGCGCCAAACCAAGCGATGTTGGAGAGACAGATAAGTTACTACAGGTTCCGACGCAGCCGAAGTCAATATAGCCGCTGCAATGCATCCATTCGCTGTATGAGCCGCCGCAGGAGCCGTTCTCCCAGACGCCTGTATTAATTTCCTGGTCTTCTGCCTGAAGAGTAGTACCATCCACAGTAATATAGTCAACCTGGACGTCTCTGCCGTCGGCATCATTAGTGAACTCGACAGTGCAGATACCGCTGAGTACGGTGTTGGCAGTGTAATCATCCATACTTGTGGTTAATCTCCAGCTGCCAATAACGCTGCTGTTCACGGTCAAGTTGATTATTTCACTGCCATCCGTTCCCTGTGCTCTGACAACGATAGTAAGTGCAGAAGCCGGCGAGGCAATCAGCCCCGCAACCAGCACAATTGAGAATATAAAAGCTAATCGTTTCATTTTTTCTCCATATTTAAGTCAATTTTATTGTTTTGGTTCGTGTGGTAGTGAAGTCTGTTTTTTCCCCCGCACACTCCTCCTAACGTCTTAAAAAGACACCTATGAAAACAATCTTTAAGCAGGTATCTATTTTCATAATTCATCTTCATTATAACTTTTTTTTCATTTATTGCAAGTTTTTCTTAAGACAACAAAAAAACACTTATTTTTTTAAAAAAGGAACACTTTGTTATTATAATCGGCAGGCCGGAATCTAATTCGGTGATGGCGGCGTTGTATAAGGTCACCAATCGCCGATGTTTTGTTTGGTGATTACAATCCGGCAGGTAAAATGCCTGTGACATCTTATGCGTCAGTTGGACAACTGCCGGACTTTGATGATTACAATGTCGTTGATGTTAACAGGTGCTATATGTACTTTGAAGAAGAACCGCTGTATCCTTTCGGTCACGGTTTGAGCTATACGGAATTTAGCTATAGCAATCTTCAAATATAACCTAATTTAATAACTACTGAGGCAGCAGCGAATATCAGTGTAGATGTACAGAATATCGGCAGCTGTGAAGGCGATGAAGTTGTTCAATTATATGTCCACGATGTTGCCGCAACCGTAAAAAGGCCTATCAAAGAACTCAAAATGTTAAAAAGAATTAACTTACAACCGAGCCAAACAAAAACAATTACGTTTAATTTGCCAGCTGAGGAATTGGCTTTTTATAACACTGCTACAGAAAGCTTCCTTGTAGAACCAGGTGTTTTTGAAATAATGATTGGTAGCTCCTCCGAAGATATAAGGTTAATTGATACACTTGTGGTCATTTCTCCGCCTTAGGAATAGATTCGATTCAAACAACTGTGGATGTGTATGGACACATTGTACCGGGTTCGAACAGGAATGCGGTAGGATTGAAATTTTTTATAATTAATTTGTATTGCGCTTTTTTTATTATGTGCTATGCATTCATAATCAGATATTCTAAAAGAGAATATTCTCTTCCTATAATCCAAATATAGCAAATACAACTTAAGGCAAAACTGGAACGCCTAAACACGCCCCGGGCAAGCGTAACTCGAAATTACGAAGTTTCGCGCAACAAAAAAGCCAGTCGTAAGTTGCTGACTGGCCTTATATTAACAAAATAGCGGGGGCAGGATTCGAACCTGCGACCTCCGGGTTATGAGCCCGACGAGCTACCAGACTGCTCTACCCCGCGATCATAGTCAATAAAGTATATATTCTCGGAAAACATTCCCGTGTTCAAGCCCTAAAACCTAACTTTTACAAACTTTCGCGAATCTTCCTGCCAATCTGTTCAATTCTGCTCTGCTCATACTTCTGAGTAGGCCAATGATTAAAAAGCCCATCGTTGTCCCTGCGAGGAATAATGTGAAAGTGCAAATGGGCCACCAATTGGCCGGCCGCTTTGCCGTTATTACAAAGCACATTGTAGCCGTCCGCATTCGTTGCATCGCAAACAGCCTTGCCAATTTTTCCAAGAGATGAGGTTATTCCCGCCAGAAGCTCTGTCGGACAGTCATGTAGTCTATCATAATGCGCTTTTGGAACTACCAATGTATGTCCTTCACTTACGGGATTAATGTCTAAAAATGCAATCACAACCACATCCTCGTATATTTTCACAGCAGGTATTTGTCCCGAGGCAATCTTACAAAAAATGCACTGTTCGTCAGCCATAATATTTTGGTATCAATTTTAATCTACCAATCCCTCTCCTGATTCTCTATGAACTCAATCACCCTTTTTAGTGGACTTTTTTTTCTTGCGGCGAGAGCCCTTTTTCTTCTTTTTCCCCGTTGTCTCTTCCGCCAAATCCTTGCTTTGCCCAACAAGCTGCAGCAGAACAAGCTGGCCGTTATCGCCGAGCCGTCTTTGAGACAAACGTATGATGCGCGTATACCCGCCTGTTCTGTCCAGGTATCGAGGACCGAGCTCACTAAAGAGTTTCCCAATGACAGTTTTACTGCCCGTCTCGCCGCCTTCACTATCAATTGTTATATCACGATTACCAAGCAATGCGATAGCCTGACGTCTTGCAGCCAGCGTGCCTTTCCTGGCGATAGTAATCAACTTCTCAGCAAAACTTTTGACCTCTTTGGCTTTTTCGACAGTCGTTGAAATAGTCTCATGCTCAAAAAGGCTGGCTACCAGATTCCGGCGTACTGCAAGCCGATGTTTACTCGTTCTACTTAGATGACGCCCTGCTATCCGGTGACGCATATTTCCATTTTCTCCGAAAAATTCTGCTAAACTAAAGTAAATTGGTCATCCCCAGGGACAATCCGCCGAGGTCCGCGAGTTTTCTCTGGACCTCTCTCAAACTTGTCTTGCCAAAACTGCGAACCTTCAACAAATCGGCCTCTGTCATCTTTACCAGCTCGCCGACGGTTCGAATCTTAACTGAATCAAGACAGTTACTGGCCCTGACCGAAAGTTCCAATTCTTCTATAAGCATGTTTAACTTTGACATCAACTCCTCGTCAACCCCGGTTTCCTCGGCCACTTCAGAAACCAACTCTTCCTCAACTGTCTCATCTCCAAGCTCAAAGTATTGAACAAAAGGATTAATGTGCTTACGCATTATTTTTGCGGCCTCTACCAGCGCCATTTCCGGACTAAGCGTCTCATTGGTCCAGATTTCAAGTATCAAGCGGTCGTAATTTGTACGCTGACCAACACGAGTATCCTCCGTGCGGTAACGAACACGTATAACAGGCGAATATATCGCATCGACCACTATTTTGCCGATTTCCTGGTTGAATCTGTCCGTATCGGCCACTCTCTCGTACGAAGGCGAATAGCCACGGCCATTTTCAACGATCATTTCCATCTCGAATTTAACATCTTTAGTCAAAGTAGCTAAAACGAGATCCGCATTCACTACCTGGATAGCAGGGTCGGCAACAATGCTCTGAGCTTTAACCTCACCCGCCTTCTCGGCCGAGACAGACATAATCCTGGGCTCTTCACTTTGCATTCGAATGATAAGTTTTTTCACATTCAAGATAATCTCGGTAATATCCTCCATCACGCCCTGAATGGTCGTAAATTCATGGTCAACGCCCGAAATCCTGATGGAAGTAACGGCAGCTCCCTGCAAAGATGACAGTAGTATGCGCCTCAGGCTGTTGCCAATTGTTGTGCCAAATCCACGTTCGAACGGTTCAATTATAAAACGTCCGTAATTGTTCGTTGATACTTTCTTGTCTCGCTCGATACGAGTAGGCAATTCCAAGCCACGCCACGTAATCCTCATCTATCGCCTCCCTAAAATTTGTCGTTGGTGTTTTGAGCCACTCTACATCCGGCAAATACTCGCCTTCAGTTATCTTTGTCAGAGACCAATAATTTTACCTCGCCGTTATCTCGAACAAAATTCGACCACAAGGTGGTCCTCAATAGGAAGCTGAACATCGTCTCGACCAGGCAGTGCTACAACTACAGCATGCGCCTTTTGCGAATCCAGTTGAAGCCACGCCTGGGTAACAAAGTTTGGATTACTCTCCAGCTGAGCCTTTATCAGCTTTAAGCTTTTCTCCGAGTTCTTCGTACTGATTTTATCACCGACACTGAGCACATAATCGCTCAGGTCTACCTTTCGGCCGTTTACATAGATATGGCCGTGATTAACTAATTGTCTTGCCGCCGTTCGTGAAGGGGCGAAATTGAGTTTATAAACCGCATTATCCAGCCGTCTCTCAAGCAAACAAAGCAACTGTTCGCCGGTGTTACCCTTCATCCGCTCGGCACGGCGGAAAAACCGCATAAACTGATTCTCAAATACTCCGTAATAGCGTTTGACTTTTTGCTTTTCCCTCAGCCGAACGGCATACTCACTACCACGCCCTCTGCGCCACCCGTGCATTCCAGGGGCTGTATTGCGCGTACGCTTTTCTATCGGGCATTTTGCAGTTTCGCACTTAATACCCTTAAGCATCAGTTTCATTCCCTCACGGCGACAAAGCCTGCAGGATGGTCCGAGATAACGTCCCATTTCTTATATCTGTCTCCAATTAAATTCCATTGTTATAGATAATACCTAACTATGCTCAATTTATTTTTATTTTACACTATTTATATTAGACCCTGCGACGCTTGCGAGGTCGACAACCATTATGAGGAATCGGAGTAACATCTTCTATTGAGGCAATACGCAGGCCTGCCTGCTGCAGCGCCGCAATTGCAGATTCCCTGCCCGAGCCGGGGCCCTTGACTTTAATCTCAACCTCGCGAACTCCATAACGAATGGCGGTGCTGGCACATTTCTGCGCAGCACGCTGAGCCGCAAAAGGAGTACTCTTACGCGCACCTTTAAAACCTACTGTACCGGCCGAATCATGACAAATCGTATCTCCATCCACATCTGTAATAGTTATCAGCGTGTTATTAAACGTCGCTTTGATATGAGCGACAGCCTTGGCTACATTTCTTCTAATTTTACGTCTTGAGATTTTCGCCATACTGTTTTATATCTCCTGCTCTGTTTTTGGCGTAAAAACCGTTAGTTTGCAGTTAAAACTGCAAAATTTATTTTAATGCATATCCTTAACGCCCTTTTTGCCGGCCACAGTTTTTCTCGGGCCCTTACGTGTACGTGCGTTACTTTGGGTCTGCTGACCACGAACCGGCAGGCCGCGACGGTGCCTAATCCCACGATAGCATTTAATATCACGCAACCTGGCTATATTCTGTGATACCTGTCTGCGTAGTTGACCTTCTATTGTATAGTCACGTTCGATGATTTGGGTAATCCGACTCAACTCATCCTCGGCCAGCTTTCCGGCACGCAAAGTTCCTTCAACCCCAACCTCTTTCAATATCAACCGTGAGGCGTGCCTGCCTATTCCGAAAATATAGGTCAGGGCTATCCAAGAAGGCTTATTATTCGGCACATCAACTCCAACAATACGCGGCATAGTAACTCCCTGTTTACTTAAATCTCACAATCAGCCCTGCCGCTGCTTATGGCGGGGATTTGTACATATTACCCGTACCACACCTTTGCGGCGGACAATCCTGCAATTCTCACAAATACGCTTTACTGAACTTCTAACCTTCATAATCTTCTCCGTTTTCTATCTCATCTGTTGCACGTCAGCTAAAAATCTATCGCTCAAACCGATACTATCGCAATCAGGTTACTTACGCATAATAATTCGGCCGCGAGTCAGGTCATAGGGTGACATTTCCAGAGTAACCGTATCTCCCGGTAGAATACGAATAAAATGCATTCTCATTTTTCCCGATACATGTGCCAGGACCTTATGACCGTTTTCCAATTCGACTCTGAACATTGCATTAGGCAATGCCTCAATCACCTTCGCATCCAACCTTATTGCATCTTTCTTCACCATTAGCCGTAAATAGCCCACCGAGAAAACTCGGTCTTTCTGTCGCTAAATAGTCTTTAGCCCTTTTTAACCTTTTGTTCCGTCAACACCTCACATCCATTTTTCACTATAGCTATCGTATGCTCAAAATGTGCCGAGCACTGCCTGTCTTTCGTCACTACCGTCCAGCCGTCCTTCAAGGTCTTAACCGCCCACGTTCCCATATTAACCATCGGCTCGACCGCCAAAATCATTCCTTCCTGCAAAACAATATCATCTGCAAGCAACTCATCACTAACAAAATTCGGCACTTTCGGCTCTTCCCACATCTCAGTGCCAATTCCATGTCCAACAAATTCTCTGACCACCGAGAATCCCGCAGATTCCGCACATTTCTGCATCTGAGCGGCAATACGGCTCCATTTGACACCTGGAACTGAATTCTCAATAGCTATATCGAGGAGCCGCTTGGTAATATCCATAAGGCGACGCCGCTCGGCGGAAATATGCCCTACACCTACGGTTATTGCTGCATCACCACAATAGCCAGCCAGCTTCGCACCATAATCAATGCTCAATATATCGCCCTTCTGCAACTTAACCTCTGGAGAAGGTATTCCATGCACTAACTGTTCATTTATCGAAGCACAAATCACTCCCGGAAAAGGAAACTTTGCGCCGATATTACGAACACCCTTAAACAATGGCTCGGCACCCGCTTCAATCGTAATCCGCAAAGCCAACTCGTTAAGCTCTGCCGTGCTAATGCCCGGCTCAGCAACCTCCTTTAATTGACAAAGAACACTCGCTACTACAGCTCCAGCCCTCCGAAGCAGTTCTATCTCTCTGCGACTGCGAAGTGTTATAGCCATTTATACTAACCGCTTTTGCAGGCCTGCGAGGAAACAAGGCCGTCTAATTTTTCAAACACGTCAGCGGTAATTTTCTCAAGAGGTGCACTTGCATTAATATGATAAACCAAATGCGCTCTTTCGTAATAATCCACCACAGCAACAGTATGTTTATAATACGCTTCAAGCCTTTTGGCAACTACCTCGGGGCTGTCATCAGGCCGCTGAACAAGCTCGCTGCCGTCATTATCACACAGGCCATCGACTTTGGGTTTCATATTCTTAATGTGATAAACGGCACCACATTTGGGGCAACTGCGTCTGCCCGTAATTCTTGAGATAACAATCTGGTCAGTCACTTTCAGGTTCAAAACTATATCTATCTTTTCACCCGTCTGTCCAAGTGATTTATCAAGTCTCTCGGCCTGAAAAACAGTCCGCGGAAAACCATCAAGGATATAACCGGCCGGGCCGGAATTCTTTATCGCCTTTACCATCATTTCCACAACTATATCATCCGGCACAAGTCCACCTGAATCCATATATCCCTGAGCCTTCTTACCCAGCTCAGTATCCTTAGAACGCTCTCTTCTCAGGATATCACCGCTGGATATATGCTCCAGACCGTATCTTTCAACAATAAGCTTGCATTGTGTTCCTTTGCCGGCACCAGGTGAGCCGAGTAAAATTATTTTCATCGAAAAGCTCCTTTGATGCGCCCGGTCTCACTGAAGCCATCATAATGCCGCATTATCAGATTCGCCTCGATCTTTTGAACCAGGTCAAGTGAAACACTAACTACAATCAACAAACCCGTGCCTCCAAGAAACGTCGCTACGCGCCAATCGATACCTAATGACTGTGAGACTACAGTCGGCACAACAGCTATTATTGCCAAAAATATAGCACCATAATAAGTAATCCTGCTCATTACCGTCTCAAGATATTCGCTTGTTCGGTGTCCAGGCCGCAGACCCGGGATAAAACTTCCCGAATCTCGAAGCCTTTTGGCCACATCCCTTGGCTGAAACTGCACAGTAGTCCAGAAATAAGCAAACAGAAATATCATCGCAACATACAGGATGTTATATGTATAAGATGCAGGGCTTAACGCATTTCTTATTTCCAGCATCACTCTCGAGCTTGCCAGAATTTCAACCCTGGATAACTGCCCAAATATCACGGGCGGCAGCATCATAAAGCTGGAAGCAAAAATAATGGGCATTACGCCGCCGTGATTGACTCTAAGCGGCAGGTAATGTCTATGGCCACCGTACATCCGTCGACCTCGCATCTGCTTGGCCTGTTGAATTGGTATACGTCTCTGTCCCTGAGTTATTAGAATAGCACCCGCAACCACAAAAATAAAGGCACCAATCAGGAACAATATCTTTGCCGGGCCCAGCTTACCCGATGCAGCCCCGACACTGAAGTCCGCATTTTGCCAGACAACATTAACCGCCCAGGGCAACCTGGCAAGAATGCCGGCCATAATCAACAGGCTTATGCCGTTACCTATGCCATATTCGTCTATCTGTTCTCCAAGCCACATCAGGAAAAGAGTACCCGCGGTCATTCCAACCACACCAAAAATCATCGCTGATGTATGCATGCCGGCATAGGTATACGACCCAAGTACTCTAAGGTACATTAACGACTGGATAACACATAACAAAACGGTCAGGTATCGTGTATACTCCTGGATTTTCTTGTAACCCGTCTGGCCCTCCTGTCGCAATTTTTGCAGGGCCGGCACTACCTCACCAAGCAGCATCAAGATAATCGAGGCGGATATGTACGGCATAATCCCAAGCCCGAACAAACTGCTTCTGCTCAACGTACCGCCTGTAAATATCTGCAGGTACTCTGCCACCCTGCCCAACGGGCTTTCTGTATCTCGACTTGTCGCCGCCGCTTCTATCTTGGACTGGTCAAAACCCGGAACCGGTATATGAAAACCAATCCGGTATATACATAAAAGAGCGATGGTGAAAAGAACTTTCTTCCTAAGCTCAGGAATCTTAAATATATTTATAATTGTTCCAAGCATAGTCTTATCCTAATCGTCCGCAGGACTTTTCTAATCCAATAATTGTGCCATACCTCCACAAGCCATAATCTTTTGCTCGGCTGTCTTCGAAAACTTATGCGCCATAACCTGCAGTTTTTTGGTCAGTTCCCCTTCTCCGAGAATCTTAACCCGGCTGTGCATATTGTCCACCAAGCCAACTTTCGCCAGTTGCTCAACGCTGACGATATCTCCATCTTCGAATCTGTCCAGTTGAGAGACATTGACCACTTCATATCGTTTTGTGAATTGTGCGTTGTTAAAGCCACGTTTCGGCAATCTGCGGAACAAAGGCATTTGCCCACCTTCGTGACTTGGCCGAGTAAATGAACCGCTTCTGCTGCCGCTACCTTTATGTCCCCGGCCGCACGTTTTACCCCTGCCGCCGCCTTTGCCAACTCTCTTCGAAGCCTTCTTCCTGCGGACAACCGATGTAATTTCATGGCTCAACATCTTCTATATCCCTGCTTTTTTAAACTGTTCAATCTTTACTCCACGAAGTGCTTCGACCTGTTCTTTACTACGAAGCTTTAACAAGCCGTCCAGAGTAGCCTTTACCACATTTTTTGACGAGGTGCTGCCGAAAACTTTTGTAAGAACGTCCTGAATTCCTGCCAATTCCAGCACTGCACGGGCACTTGAACCGGCAATAACGCCCGTACCAGGACTGGCTGGAATTAATGCTATCCGCGTCGCTTCGTGTTTACCTATAATTTTATGAGGCAGTGTCCGGCCTAACATAACTATCCTGTTTAGATTTTTTTTCGCGTCCTTGACACCCTTTTCAACCGCAAGCGGAGCCTCATTAGCCTTTCCATAACCAACACCTACTGTGCCGGAGCGGTCTCCAATCACTACCAATGCACCAAAGCTAAACCGCCGGCCTCCCTTGACAACCTTTGCACAGCGGAATATCTTTACCACTGTGTTTTCCAGCGGTCGCTCCTCTAACGAACCTACAGCTCGCTGCTGCTCGGTACGTGACCGCTGACTTGTTGAACTATTCCGTTTTGATGCATTTCCATATCGCTCTGCCAATTTTGTTTCTCCGTTTAACGTTTAAACCCAAAGGCCAGACTACAGGGCTGCGGAACATCCTTCAAGTTAAAACACAAGCCCGGCTTTTCTGGCGGCTTCAGCCAACATCTGTATCCTTCCATGATACTTGTACCTGCCACGGTCAAAACTAACTCGCTTAATACCTACCTGCACAGCATGCCTGGCAACAGCCGTCCCAACAACTTCCGCTGCGTCTTTATTGCCGCACTTCGAAATTTTCTCTCGGACACTCTTGATTCTTGTGCTTGCTGAAGCCAGTGTTACACCCGCAACATCGTCAATAATTTGGGCATAAATATGGCGGTTGGACCGATACACCGACAATCGCGGAGCCTCTGCCGTACCATAGACCTTCTTCCTGACCCCATATCGCCGCCTCATTCTGGCCTTGTGTAGCCTTTTGACCTGCATAAGCACAAATCCCAAATCCCGGCTCTATTTCCCTTTTATTTGCTTTTATACCGCGCCAGAGGAAAACGCCTTACCGACTTTTCGTCTGACTACTTCGTCGGCGTAACGGATGCCTTTACCCTGGTAAGGTTCGGGCGGCCTGACTCTGCGTATCTCAGCAGCGAACCGGCCAAGTGTTTCCTTATCAACACTAAACAGCGTAAATCTTGCCGGCACATCATTGCCTCGTGTCGCTGCCACCTCTATCTTCACCTTAACATCCCGCGGTATTGGAAGCTCTACAAGATGACAATAACCAACTTGAAGAATCAGCTTGCCACTTTGCTCTTTAACATTGTAACCTGTCCCGTACAGCTCCATCTTTTTTTCAAAACCCTTGCTGACTCCGAGCACCATATTAGCAAGCAGTGACCTGGTCGTTCCGTGCATTGCCCGGCAGAAACGATTGTCTTGCCGGCGGTTCTCAACAATTATTTTCTGGTCTTCAACTTTCACGAAAATCTCAGGATGATGCTCCAATTGCAAACTGCCCTGCTGGCCCGATACTTTGATAGTACGCCCGCTTTTTTCAACCTTCACACCGGAAGGTATTGCTATTGGTCTTTTACCTATACGACTCATCCATTCTTTCCGAAAATTAAAACAATAATAACTTTTTAAATTTAAGTTTTCAGTCGTTTAGCTCAACCTGCAAAGCACCTCGCCGCCGATATTTTGTTTCCGGCAATTAGCGTCACTCATTACGCCTTTACTCGTTGATATAATCGATATCCCCAGACCTCCCAATACCACCGGCAGTTTATCAACCGACGAATATATTCTTTGGCCCGGCTTACTGACCCTTTTTATCTCGCGAATAATCGGCTCGCCCGTCTCACTATATTTCAACTCAATACGCAATATCCCCTGTTTGCCGTCTTCAATCTTATCATAATCAACTATATAACCCTCTTGCTTCAGCACCTCTGCTATGCCCCGGCATATACCGGATGCTTTAACCTTAACATTAAGCTTGTTAGCTCTCAAAGCATTGCGAATCCTTGTAAGCATATCCGCTATCGGGTCATTAAAACTCATCTATTCTGCTCCAGGCATTTTTTTGCTTCTGTCTTATACGATTCCCTCCGGCGCGATCGACCGGATAAAGCGAAAATCACCAACTCGCCTTTCTCACACCGGGAATCTTGCCCTCGTTTGCCAGCTTTCTGAAACAAATGCGGCAAATTTTGAACTTTCGATAGACGCTGCGCGCCCTGCCGCAAAATTCACAACGACTATACGCCCTGACCTTAAATTTAGGTTTCTTTTTGGCTTTGTTTTCCAGAGCCTTTGTCGACATTACAAGCTCCAATCAACGCATCTGTTATCCTAACCTCCTGCCCAAGCCCGACCTTCGGGCCCGGCTACAATATAGCAGGACTAATATACTTATAGTTCACGGAAGGGCATGCCGAACAGTCTGAGCATTTCCCTGCCTTCCTCATCATTTTGAGCTGTTGTTACAAAGGTTATATTCATACCCTGCGTGAACTGAATCTGCCCCAGGTTAATTTCCGGAAAAACACCCTGCTCGTTCAAACCCATCGAGTAGTTGCCCCGTCCGTCAAAACTATTCGGGTCCAGTCCGCGAAAATCCTTAACGCGTGGAATCGCAAGGCTGACTAACCTGTCCATAAACTCATACATCCGTTCTCTGCGTAGTGTAACCTTCAATCCAATTGGATTACCCTCACGCAGCTTGAAATTAGAAACACTCTTCTTCGCCTTACAAATCAGCGGCTTCTGGCCGGTAATCAGCGATATGTCCTTCAAAGCCGCATCCAGAAACTTTTTGTCCTGAGTGGTTTTGCCGATTCCCATGGAAACGATTATTTTTTCCACCCTTGGCACCGCCATCGGGCTGCTGTACCTGAATTTCTCTCGAAGAGCCGGCACTACCTGCGACTTATATACGTCTTTCAAACGCGCCACAAAAAACCTCACTAAAAAATACTGAATAACCTTTTACTTCTTTGCCTTCATCACTCCTCACTACAGCTTATTCTGAACTTCTCCTGACCACGCTTATCTCCGTCCCATCAACCGCGAGCCGCTTCTTGCTTCCATCTTTGTCTTGTTCATAGCGAACCCGCGTCGCCATCGAGCTTTTCGGATTCACCGGCAGCACTTTGCTAATATGTATAGGCTGCTCTATCTGTACCCGGCCACCCTGCGGATTCTTCTGCGACGGACGCACATGCCTGTATCTTCTGTTGCAGCCCTCAATCACAACCTTGTTTGTTTCGGGTATGACACTAAGAACTTTGCCGGTAGCTCCCTTGTAGTCACCTGATATAATCTGAACCAAATCGCCTTTTTTTAAGTGTCGCGCCATAATATTTTCTCACCAATTCTAAACACCTCAGGCCTTAAAGCAATCAAACCACCTCGCTCGCAAGAGAAATAATCTTCATAAAATTCTTTTCTCGCAACTCACGGGCAACCGCACCAAAAATCCGTGTCCCAATGGGGTTGCCCTCGTTATCGATGATAACCGCTGCATTACTGTCAAACCGCACATAGCTGCCGTCGGGCCGCCGGATAGGGCTTTTCGTCCGAATAATCACACACTTGTGTACTTTCTTGTCGTCAAGTTGACAGCTCGGTAGTGCCTTCTTAATAGCCACGCACACAATGTCACCTACAGTGGCTGTCGGCCGAGTAAATTTTCCGCGTGCGGTACTGCTGCCGAGAACTTTTATGCACTGCGCGCTTTTTGCTCCACTGTTATCCGCAATAACCAACATGCTTTCCTGTTGGATCAAATCCACGCTCCTTTAATTGCAACGGTTTTCCCCGATGCTTCACAGCGTTCTACACCCCGCTGCCCTTCTTTATCACTCGAACCAATCGATAGCTTTTTGTCTTACTCATAGGTCGGCATTCGGCAATCTCTACCAGGTCACCAACAGTCACCTGATTTGAGGCATCATGAACGCCTAATCTTGTGCTCCGCCGGATATATTTGCCGTACTTAGGGTGTTGAGTGATATAGTCAATCTCTACTTTGATACTCTTATCACCACTTCGGCTTACAACCAAGCCTTGCTCCACTTTGGATTTAGCCTCTTGTTTCATACTGTCTGCTCAGCTCCTGTCTGTCGTTCCCTGATTACTGTCATAATCCGCGCGATGTCTCGTCTGACATTCCGGACCGCCTTCGAATTCTCAAGCTTTTCTGTAACCGCTTGTGAACGTAAATCGAACAAATGTCGCTGAAGCTCCTCAAGACTGACCTGCAGTTCATCAGGTCGCATTTCACGTGCATCAGCAATTTTCATTACTCACCTCTGCCTGACTGCTGTGCTTTACAGCGTGTGTCTTCGCATAACAAACCTGCATCTGATAGGCATTTTATGAGCCACTCGCAGCATTGCCTTTTTGGCTACCTCTTCTGTCACACCACCAATCTCAAACATTATCGTGCCGGGCCACACCTTTGCCACCCAATGGTCTATCTCGCCCTTACCCTTGCCCATTCGAGTTTCCAGGGGTTTTGAGCTTACCGATTGATGCGGAAATATTCGCACATAAACCTTTCCTTCACGATGAAGATAATGTGTAGCTGCAACTCGACCCGCTTCAATTTGCTTACCACTTATCCAGCTCATAGACAGGGCCTGCAGGCCGTATTCACCAAATGCCACAAAATTATTCCTCGAGGCCCGGCCTTTCATCTTGCCTCTTTGAAACTTACGATATTTAACTCTCTTCGGCATCAGAGCCATTTTATGTTCCTTCCGTATCCGCTTTTTTCACTTTACTCTTTTGGGAGGGCTTATCTGTCTGGCTGTCTGGGCCTTTTTCAGCGGCAACTGATGAGCCTGTCTCTTTTGCCGCGGCCACCTTTTTACTCCGTCGAGTTGACTGCCCTTGGTTTTGTTCGGCCTCAGCACGTGGTCCGGACGTCCTCTGCACTCGGCGTCTTGCTCGTCCACGACGAGGTCGACTCGTCGGCTGCACCTCTTCGCCAAACTTGCCTTTATATATCCAAACTTTCACGCCTATAGCTCCATAAGTTGTTTTCGCCGTCGATACCGCATAATCCACATTGGCATCAAGTGTCTGCAGAGGAATACTGCCAAGTTTTTGAATCTCCTTCCTCGACATTTCTGCTCCGCCAAGACGGCCGGAACAGATAATCTTAACGCCCTTGGCTCCCGCACCCATAGCCGCCTCACACTGCTGCTTCATTATCCGCCTGAAGGCAGCACGTTTCTGCAGTTGTGCCGTAATCAAATCCGCCACAAGCTTGGCATCCAATGAAGGTTCCTTCACCTCAACCACGCTTACATTGATACTTCGGCCCACCAATTGCTCAAGCTCTTCCTTAAGCTTGTCGACCTCCGCACCTCGAGGACCTATTACCATCCCAGGCCGTGCGGTATGAAGAGAAACTTTTACTTCATTACGTGTCCTGGATATATCAACCTTTGAAATCGCCGTGTAAGGTGGCTGCTTATTAAACTTATCCTCCACATACTCTCGAATCTTGTGGTCTTCCACAAGAAATTCGCCGTAACTGTCTTTTGGAGAATACCACGTGCTCTTCCAGTCGAGCGTTATGCCCGTTCGAAACCCAATCGGTGAAGTCTTCTGACCCATAACTATCTCACAACTTATAGTAAATAATTCAACAACAACTTAAAACAAACATCTAAAGATAAAGGCAACTCTCATCTCGGCACTTCGCTATATAAACCCGGAGGCCGAGAAGCCCGCATAAATATTTTTTGCTCAGTCATTTAATCCTGAGAAACAGTTATCTGAATATGACTGGCTCGTTTATTAATAGGATGAATCCTGCCTCTGTCTTTTGCAATCCATCTTTTTGTACCGATTCGGGTGCCGGCTTCATCCACACGTGCCTCACTTACATACAGGCTCTCTAAGTCAACTTCCTGTTCATCAGCATTGGCAACAGCGCTGCGTAATACCTTTTCAACTATGCTCGCCGCTCGCTTTGGCGTAAATTTCAAAAGGTCCAATGCCTCCTGCACGGGCCTGCCGGTAACCAACTGCGTTACCAGCCTTGCTTTCCTGGGTGAAATCGGAGCATAACGATGAGACGCACACCACAAACTCAAATCATTTACATCCACACCTAACGCAGAAGCCAGCCGTTCAACATCCGCCCTTCGAGGAATAGGTTTGTGAACGCCCTTCAACCAGTTCTTAATGGCAGCAACGGCCTTTCTACCGCGAAGGCCTTTTCGTAATAACTGCTCCGCGAGACTCTCAGCAGTAAGCTGCCGTTCCTGACTAAGCTGACTCAATTTTCTGCTATCCAGCATATACAAACCTTACGGATTTTTAACACAGCCACAGACTTATTTCCTGCTGCCTGAATGGCCCTTAAACGTTCTTGTCGGCGAGAATTCGCCCAGCTTATGACCTACCATATCCTCGGTGACAAAAACTTTATGAAATATCTTACCGTTGTGAACACTAAAAGTGTGCCCGACAAATTCCGGAACAATAGTACATCGTCTTGCCCAGGTTTTTATAGGTTCCCGGCTGCCCTGCTCATTTTGCCTTCTTACCTTTGCAAACAACTTCTCGTCTACAAATGGCCCTTTTTTCAGCGACCTTCCCATTAAAAACCTCTCTGCGATAAATATAATTGCTGCCCCGGACCCATATAATCACTTGGCGCTGGCCCGGCTTTTGCGCCTACGAATTATTCGTTTATTACTTGTTTTACGCCGATTTCGCGTCTTACCTCCTTTTGCCAGCACTCCGGTTGGTGAACATGGGTGTCTGCCTCCGTTTGCTCGGCCTTCACCTCCGCCCATCGGATGCGCCACCGGGTTCATTGCTTTACCTCTAACATGAGGTCGACGGCCCATATGCCGTTTGCGCCCTGCCTTGCCAATGCTTATATTTTGGAAGTCAGGATTGCTCAACTGGCCAACCGTAGCTCGACACTCCTTTCGCACCATTCGCATCTCGCCGCTCGGTAGTATCAGCGTCACCCAATCACCCTCTTTTGCCATAATCCTCGCTGTACCGCCGGCACTCCTGACCAGCTTACCTCCTGCCCCCGCCGTCATTTCAATATTATGCACCTCAACACCTGATGGAACAGCCTGCAACGGCATCGCATTACCCGGCTTCGGCTCAACTCCCGCTCCACTCTCCACAACGTCTCCTACTTTTACACCCAGCGGCGTTAAAATGTAACGCTTCTCGCCATCGGCATAATGAAGCAGCGATATAAAACAGTTGCGGTTCGGATCGTATTCAATCGTTGCGACCTTGGCCGGTACTCCGTCCTTATTCCTTTTAAAATCTATTATGCGATATATCTTTCTACTCCCGCCGCCCCGAAATCGGCTCGTCGTAACGCCCTGATTATTTCGCCCGCCGCTCTTCTTAATTCGTACACACAACGCCTTGTTGGGTCTGCTTGTTGTAAGCTCTTTATAATCATTGACTGAACTTTTTCGCCGGCCGGGTGTCGTCGGTTTGTAAAGTCTAATTCCCATATCTGACCGCCTTTTTTGCTAAATAGACTAAAATAAATCTATATGATACTCTTCTTCCAGAACCACTACGGCTTTCTTCCAGCGGGAAGTCCAACCTATAGTTCTGCCTCTGCGACGAGATTTACTTTTTTGGTTTGCCGTTCTGACTTCCCGGACTTTGACATTATACAGTCTCTCTATCGCATTCCTTATCTGCTCTTTGTTCGCCGCCGGATTGACTTCAAATGCGTAAGCACTCCGGTTGTTGGCAAAATGTACCGACTGCTCAGTAATCAAAGGCCGAACTACAACATTAAAATCTTCCATTACTGTACCTGTCCGTAATAATAAAAAAAAACAGGTCAAAAACAAAAACCTGACAATGTTATTCGTTTCTGACCTGTTTTGAGTTATTGTTCTGTTTACCTGACAGTTTTATAAATGCTTCTTTTGTGAAGAGCATCTTCTGCCGTCTACATATATCTCCTGCATTCAAATCCGCAATGCTCATCACATCGACTCTTGGTACGTTCCGGGCCGATTTGTAAAGATTATCGTCCAGTCTATCCACCGCCACCAGGCAGCCTCGGTCAATCTTGAGATTCCCAAGCAGGCTGACAAAATCCTTCGTCCTGGGCCTTTCGAAGTCCAGCTCATCAACCACCACAATGTTATTGGACAGCAGCTTGACCAATATCGCCGAGTCTCTTGCAAGCCTTTTCTGTTTCCTGGGCATTCTTTGTGAAAAATCTCTCAGCTTTTTCGCGAATGTAACGCCGCCGCCCTTGCGAATATTGGACCGTACCGTCCCCATACGCGCATAGCCGGTCCCCTTCTGCCGATAAATCTTCCTTGTTGACCCGGTCACCATACCTCTACTCTTCGTTGCGGCCGTTCCTATACGTTTGTTATTATGATACATAACGATAGCCTGCTTTAGTAGCGGATATCTCACCTTTGTTCCAAAAACCACTTCATCCACCTCTAACGTTTCGACCTCACGTCCTTCTCGGTTATATACGGGTAAATCAATCATATTCTATAAAAACCTCAGCCTAATCGGTTTTCCCGACCGCTGTAAAATTACTGCTTCTTGGAGCTGCGAACTAATACATATCCTCCCGATGGACCTGCAACAGCACCTTTAACTATAAGCAAATCTCTTTTCTCATCTATCGATACAAGGCTATGATTACGAGTAGTTACTGTTCTGTGCCCCATATGCCCGGCCATCTTTTTCCCTTTTTTCACGCTCCCACCATGACCGGCATCACTTGCAAAACTCGAAATCGACCCCGGTGCCCTGTGCTTCCTTTCCGTACCATGTGAAGCCGGAAAGCCTTTAAAGCCATGTCGTTTCATTACACCTGCGAAACCCTTGCCTTTACTCACACCTGTAACGTCTACATATTTCACATCTGAGAAAGCCGAAACAGTGATTTCTTGTCCCTGTTTGTAGTCTGATTCGGTCTTTTCCGGCAGTCGCATTTCTTTAACATACTTCTTCGGGTTTGTATCGGCTTTAGCTGAATGTCCAACTGCCGGCTTTTTCCTACGGGATGCTTTCACGTCCTCGTAGCCTAATTGCACAGCGCAATATCCGTCGTCCTCAGTCGTCTTAACCTGCAAAACAGTACAGGGACCGAGCTGAATTACGGTTACCGGCATTATACGTCCCGTCTCGTCGTAAAGCCGTGTCATTCCAACTTTTTTACCCAGCAACATTACCATTTCACTTTATCGTTTCTTTTCACAGCCTATTGTCAAAATTGCCTTCCCCGGACAGCTATTACGCCTTGATCTTCACATAAACGCCCGCAGGAACCACGAGACGATTAAGTGCTTCGACTGTCCGGGCATTGGCCTCATAAATATCTATCAGTCGCTTATGTGTTCGCATTTCGAACTGTTCACGCGATTTCTTATCTATATGCGGGCTCCGCAGAACAGTATAACGTTCTATTCGCGTTGGTAGTGGAACAGGTCCACGTACTCGTGCATTTGTCCTCCGGGCATGGTCGACAATTTCCTTTGCAGAGGCGTCAAGTGCCCTGTGGTCGTATGATTCCATTCGTATCCTGATTCTTTCGCTTTCCTGCGCCACTTAACTCTCCCGAGTTTTTATAATCTCAGCTAAAATACCGCCTTAAGCAAAAAACTTAGTGTAACAATATACGCTTTTCTCCACCGTAATTCGTAACTCTACAAAACACAACGCCACTAATCACAGTTTGTAAAAAGCAATTCAAAAAAATTGGCAGGAAAGGCTTAGATACGCCTTCCTTAAGAATTCACTACCCCAAAGTCGGGGTTAGGCATCCAATGCCGTTTTGAAAGAAAAATAATAATTTTCAGGCACACAGCTTATTCGCTGTGACAATTTTCATTAATACATCCTTGCAACACTAACTAAAAAGCCAGATTTTTCCTTTTACACACTGACCACAAACGGAACCACAATCAGCCATACCCAGAAATACAGGCCCCAAATAATATCAATCAAAAAAGGCAATACTCTCCCATCGCCTCACTCCAATGGGGGCGAAGCCATCCTTAACATAAACTTGTTTTGGCTGAAATTTTCAATTTATAACACGCCTATGCCAAATCGTCAACAATATGTCCATAAAAAAAAATTTCTATCGGCAAAAAAATCGTCCGTGCATCTTCGATACCTATTATGGATGTATAAACTCCTTAATTCAAATAAAACACTCAACAGTGGGTATTAATAGTATCCTGAAACAATTTTCTTACTAATTTGCTCCGGAACCCGCTCGTATGTCAGGGGTTCCATAACAAAGTTTCCACGTCCAGCTGTGGCGCTACGTACCTCGCTCGAGTAGCCAAACATACTGGACAAGGGCACTTTAGCGTCGATTATCCGCATTTTTCCATGCATCCGTGTTCCAATTATTACCCCTCTTTTCGCTATCAAACCACCCTGAACAGAGCCAAAATTAGCTTCAGGGACGACTATCTGCACCAGCATAATGGGCTCAAGCAGCACTGGACCTGCTTTCTCCATAGCATTGTTTATTGCACGCATCGCGGCCTGCTCAAAAGCCAACTCTGATGAATCAACCGAATGATACGACCCGTCAATTAACGTAACCTTAACTCCTACAACGGGATAACTCGCCAGCACACCACAGGCAAGAGCGTCTCTAACGCCTCGCTCCACTGCATGTATGTACTCCCGAGGCACAGAAGAGCCTGATGAATGATTTTCAAACTCAATTTCCCTGACATAGCAGCCCTCCGTATCAAACAGCGGCTCTAAACTCAATACAACGTGTCCATATTGCCCCCGGCCACCGGTTTGACGGACAAATTTGCCCTCCTCCTGTACCGTTTGAGTAATCGCCTCTTTGTAAGCAACCCTCGGCCTGCTTATCCTCACATTGACTTTCATATCCTTTGTCAACTTGTGCTGTAGTATTTCCAGGTGCAGTTCACCCATTCCGCTGATTATTGTCTGGCCGGTCTCAGGGTCAACCTTGCAGGCAAAAGTCGGGTCTTCCCGTCTTAAAACTGCCAGCGCCTCTGCTAATCTTGGACGCTCCTGGGACGTGCGAGGCTCTATCGACATATTCATCACCGCCTCCGGAAATGTAATACTTTCCAGGACAACCGGTGCTTTCGAATCGCATATCGTATCCCCTGTCAACGTGCCTTTCAGACCAACAACCGCTACAATATCACCGGCTGAAGCCGAGTCCAAAAGCTTACGGGAATTGGCGTGCATTTCAAATATACGCGTAACATTTTCCTTGATATTTCTATTGGCATTTAGCACCCTCGAGCCCGATTTAAGCCTGCCCTGATAAATCCGCAGAAAATTCAAATCCCCATGCTGGTCACTTGTAATCTTGAAGGCTATCGCAACCAATGTCTTCTTAGGGTCACACTTCACGGAAACTTCAGTCTTCTTTTTGTCGGGCTTATGACCCTTTATGACCGGCCTGTCCAGAGGTGAGGGAAGATAGTCAACCACCCCGTCCAGCAGTCTTTGCAAGCCGATGTACCGAAGCGCAGAACCACAAAACACCGGATTAACACGAGCCGTCAGCACCGCTGTTCTAATCACACTTCGCAGCTTATCTGTACTAACCGGTCTGTTGTGAACGAACATATCCATAAGTTCTCCATCCTCCTCGGCTACTGTCTCAATCATTTTACTCTGCCACATTGCTGCCTTGTCCGCCAGTTCAGCCGGTATCTGGGTTTCTACAAAACTCGCGCCCAACTTTTCTTTTTGATAGAAAACGGCTCGCATATCGATAAGGTCAATTATTCCTCGAAAGTCTTTTTCCGCCCCTATCGGAAGCTGAACCAGCACCGGATTGGCCACCAGTCTGTCATGAATACTTTCAACAGTCATCTCAAAATCCGCCCCGACTTTGTCCATCTTGTTCACAAAGCATAGACACGGCAACCCGTACTTCCGGCCCTGCCGCCATACTGTTTCGGTCTGAGCCTGCACGCCCTCGCTGGCATCCAGGACGGCAACTGCTCCATCCAAGACACGCAGTGACCTTTCAACTTCTGCAGTGAAATCCACGTGCCCGGGAGTATCTATCAGATTTATATTGAACCGGCGCCAGGGACAACTTGTCGCCGCTGAAGTTATCGTAATACCCCTTTGCTGCTCCTCTTCCAGATAGTCCATCACTGCAGTCCCATGGTGCACTTCGCCCATCTTGTATATTTTGCCGGTATAATAAAGAGTGCGCTCGGTTATGGTTGTTTTGCCGGCATCAATATGTGCCATTATTCCTATATTGCGGATTTTGTTAAGCTCACTCGACATCAAACCAGCCTTCTATACTTTTACCTGCTGCCAAAAACCGGACCGCAGACCAAAAGTAAAAAAAATAATGATAAAAAAACTGCCGCGATATTCTGCAAACTTCTCGCGGCAGTTTTATTTTTCCACTTATTACCAGGCAAAATGAGCAAATGCCTTATTCGCCTCGGCCATCCTGTGTATATTTTCACGGGTTGTCATTGCGCTGCCCTGTCCATTGTAAGCGTCAATCAACTCCGAAGCTAATCTTTGGGACATCGGCTTGCCCTTCTTGGCTCGCGCAGCCTGAATTATCCATCGTATGGCCAGTGATTGGCGCCTCTTCGATGTCACTTGCGTGGGTACCTGATAACTTGCTCCCCCTATGCGTCTGCTGCGGACTTCTATCATCGGCCTGACGTTATTAACCGCCTTTTCGAAAATCGCCAGCGGTGGTTCATTCTTGATAGCCTTGAACGTTATCTGCATAGCGTCATAGAATACCCGCTGCGCAACGCTTTTCTTGCCACCCAACATCAGATTGTTAATAAACTTAGATACCAGCTTGCTGCCATAGACCGCGTCCGGTTTCAACTGTTCACTCGAGACGGTAAACTTCTTCGCCATTATTAACTCCTCAAGACTGCGCAGGAAGAAATGTTTCATTTTGGCGTTTTCGCGCCATATTTACTCCTGCCTTGCCTGCGATTGGCGACTCCCGCACAGTCGTTTACACCGCGTATAATGTGATACCTCACACCCGGCAGGTCCCTGACCCTGCCGCCCCGAATCAGCACCATACTATGTTCCTGCAAATTATGGTCGATGCCCGGAATATAGGCAGTAACCTCTTTGCCATTTGTCAACCGTACACGGGCAATTTTCCGCAACGCAGAATTTGGCTTCTTCGGTGTTTGGATACGCACTATCAGGCAAACACCCCGTTTCTGAGGCGAACCGCTTATATCCGATTTGCCCTGTTTCCTTTTCGTCTTAGCCCGCGGTTTTCTAACCAACTGATTTATTGTCGGCATAATCTAACCATCCGAATCCTATGAAATCCCCAATGCTTCTTTTACAGCCGCTTCCGCCTTGGCCTCGGCCTCCTTGGCCTCTTTCAACTCTTCCAGTTGTTTCGGCAGAGGCGGTTCAGCCAAATGTCTAATCCGCATCTCAAGATGTGGCTTAAATGCAGTTCCCGCCGGTATCAGGTGCCCTAAAATAACATTTTCTTTTAAGCCAAGTAACTGGTCAGTTTTACCTGCCAGTGACGCTCCTGTCAAGACTTTGGTTGTCTCCTGGAAACTGGCCGCCGATATGAAGCTATCTGATTGCAGCGAGGCCTTTGTTATCCCCAGCAGCAGTGTCTTTGCAGTGGCTGGTCGTGGTTTCTTGCCCTTTGCCGGTGCACCTCCGAGTATTCCAACTTTTTCGTTAAGCTCTTCAAGCTCTTCCTTGATGATAATTTGACCCATTTCTATGTCCTTTACCTCTCCGGGCTCGGTAATCTTTAAGCTCTTTGCCAGTTGGTCGTTAGTCTGACGGAATGCAAACTTATCAACCACCTCCCCGGGAAGGAATGGGCTGTCGCCAACAGATTCAATTTCAACCTTGCGCATCATCTGGGCCGTAATAATCTCGATATGCTTATCATTGATATTCACATTCTGCGAACGGTATACGTACTGAATCTCGGTAAGCAGATAGTTTTGCAGGGCCTCCTCCCCTTTAATTCTCAGAATATCGTGCGGCACTAAAGGTCCGTCCGTCAGGGCATCCCCTGCCTCAGACATATCCCCGGTGTGTACATTAAGGTGTCTGTCTCGCGGCACGTGGTGTTCCTTTTCCATCCCGCTCTCACTCCGGATGGTAATCGTCATCTTCCCGCGTCGCTTATCACTTTTAAGCTCGACTCGCCCGCTTATCTCCGCCATTGCCGCTGGTTCCTTCGGCTTGCGAGCCTCAAATATCTCGGTAACTCGGGGCAGGCCGCCGGTAATATCCTGGGTTCCTGTAGTGGCCCTCGGCTGGCGGGCAAGTAACTGGCCGGCCTGAACCTCTTGACCCTCATCCACCTCGATGCGTGCTTTTGCAGGCAGATAATGAACATCCAGTATCTTGCCGTCTTTATCCTCGATAATAATCTGAGGATGTTTGTCGCCCTTATGCTCAATCACAACAGGCCTGCCGACATGCCCCAGCCGCTCTTCCTCAACATGTGTTGTTTCACCTTCAACAATATCCATAAATCGAATTATGCCGGATACTTCGGCAAGAATCGGCGTCCGGTGCGGGTCCCACATGAATAATCGCGTCCCGGCCTTAACGGCTTGCTGGTCCTTCACAATAATAATCGCACCATAAGGAACCTTGAATCTTTCAAGCTCCCTGTCTTTCTCATCTACCAGCGTCATCTCTCCATTACGCTTCAACGCAATTTCCTGCTCGCTGCCGGAAAGGTCCTTCACTGAAACCACATTCAAGTCCTTATATTGGACCTTACCATCTTGTGGAGCCTTCTGCTCGCGTTCAAGAATAGCGCGGGATGCAACTCCCCCGGTATGGAAGGTGCGCATAGTCAACTGTGTGCCCGGCTCTCCAATCGACTGAGCAGCTACGATGCCCACAGCCAGCCCTTCTTCGACCAACCGGCCTGTGCTCATATCCCATCCGTAGCACTTTGCACAAATACCCAGGGGGCTGTCGCAGGTCAATGGGCTTCTGACTCTGATAGCATCAAGGCCTAATGCTTCAATCTTTTGTGCCGCTTCGGGAGTTATAACCTCGTTCTCACGAACTACCATCTCGTCGGTAATTGGATTGCGAATATTATCCCTGGCCGTTCTGCCTATAATTAACTGGCTCAAAGGCACATCAACCTGCTCACCTTTGTAAACAGTGCTTTTCGTAATCCCCTGCAACGTGCCGCAGTCAATCTCGGTAACTATCACATTCTGCGCCACATCCGCCAGCTTACGCGTCAGATAACCTGAGTCTGCGGTCTTCAAGGCGGTATCCGCCAGACCTTTACGCGCCCCGTGAGTTGAGCTAAAGTACTCCAGAACGCTCAATCCTTCCCTGAAGTTTGCCTTGATAGGGGTCTCAATTATCTCGCCGCTGGGCTTTGCCATCAACGCTCGCATACCGGCCAATTGTTGTATCTGGTCAACGCTTCCACGTGCTCCGGAATCACTCATCAGGTAAATGGGATTCAAATAAGGCTTACCGTCACGTGTATCTTCTTTAAGCTCACGCATCATCTCGGTTGCAACCGCCACACGGGCATGTGTCCAGGCATCTATAATCTGGTTATATCTCTCGCCTTCGGTCAAAATACCACTCTGGTAGTTTTTCTGGATTTTATCGACTTTCTTCTGGGTCTCGTTAATAATAGATTGCTTCTTGGTCGGCACCTTCAAATCCGTTAATCCAAAACTAATGCCGGCAAGGGTGGCGCTCTTAAAGCCAATGTCCTTTATTCTATCAAGCAAATCGATAGTCTCACAGCTGCCCATTATCTTGTAGCAATCGCTAATGACTCCACTGAGCCGTTTTTGGGTCATACTCTGATTGTAAAATGGCATCTCCTCGGACAGAATATCGTTAAATAAACATCGGCCTACTGTGGTTTCAATGATACCACCTCGCTGCTTGCCGCTGTCGCTGACAATATCCTTGTTTTCATCAATTCGCACCTTAATTTTAGCGTGAATACTCACTTTGCCGGTATCGTAAGCCATTATCGCCTCAAACGTGTCCCTGAAAGCCATCCCTTGGCCCTTTTCACCCTCCATTAGATATGTAGTATAGTAATTACCCAGTACAATATCCTGGGAAGGCCCAACTATGGGAGTGCCATTTGCCGGCGAGAAAATACTGTTCGTCGAAAGCATCAATACGTAAGCTTCTACCTGGGCTTCGATGCTCAGTGGAAGGTGAACCGCCATCTGGTCGCCGTCGAAGTCGGCATTGAAGCCTCTGCAAACTAAGGGATGAATCATAATGGCATTGCCTTCGACAAGCACCGGCTCAAAGGCCTGAATACCCATACGGTGCAGTGTCGGCGCCCGGTTCAGAAGCACGGGATGCTGATGAATTACCTCTTCAAGAATATCCCAAACGTGCTCATCCCTTCGTTCGAGCATCCTCTTGGCGCTTTTAATGGTATCGGCAAGCCCACGCTCCTTCAGCTCTCGAATGATGAAAGGCTGATAGAGCTCTAAAGCTATTTTCTTCGGCAATCCACACTGATAAAGCTTCAAATGCGGACCAATAACTATGACCGAACGAGCCGAGTAGTCGACCCGTTTGCCCAGAAGATTCTCACGGAATCGACCCTGTTTGCCCTTGATCATATCCGTCAAGCTCTTCAATGGTCGATTGTTGCTGCCCAACACGGGCCGGCGACACCGGCTGTTATCGAGAAGAGCATCCACAGCCTGCTGCAGCATTCTCTTCTCATTGCGCACTATTACCTCGGGCGCATTCAAATCGATAAGCTTCTTAAGTCGGTTGTTACGGTTTATTATGCGCCGGTAAAGGTCGTTAAGGTCACTTGTCGCGAAATTACCACTCTCGAGCAAAACCAACGGACGAAGGTCCGGCGGGATAACCGGTATGACGTCCATGACCATCCATTCAGGTTTGTTAACGCTGTTGCTAATCATATCCACAACCTTCAGCCTTTTGGTAAGGTCCTTTATTTTCTGTTTACTATGCGTCTTGGTTATGGACTCACGTAACTCCGCCCTCAAAACATCCAGGTCAAGTCCTTTGAGAAGTTCCTTGACCGCCTCGGCCCCCATCAACGCCTTGAATGAGCCGCCGTATTTGTGCATTGCTTCCCGGTATTCTTCTTCTGTAAGAAGCTGCTTGAGTTTCAACGGGCTCTGCCCGACATCAACAACCAAATAATCCTGAAAATAAATTACCTTTTCCAGGTCCGATGTCTTCATCGCCAAAAGCGTACCCAACCGGCTGGGCATCGACTTGAAAAACCATATATGAACAACAGGTGCAGCAAGATTAATATGACCCATCCTTTTTCGACGAACTCGGCTATGTGTAACCTTCACCGCGCAGCGGTCACAAATAATCCCCTTGAATTTTGTGCCTTTATATTTGCCGCACGCACATTCCCAGTCTCGTTCGGGCCCAAAAATACGTTCACAAAAAAGCCCGTCTTTCTCAGGCCGATACGTCCGGTAATTAATAGTCTCAGGTTTGCGAACCTCTCCGAACGACCAGCTGCGAATGTCGTTCGGGCCGGACAGCGTAATCCTTACGGAGCCGTAATCGTTTATACGATCGTAAACCGATTCCACCATTTTCAGGAACCTCTAATTCTATTTAATCCCGATTGATCGGGAAAATTTTATATAACCGAAGAGCCAAGTCGCTTCTTCTCAAGTTGTATATTCAGCCCTAATCCGCGTATCTCGTTACACAGCACATCAAAGGAAATGGGGGTGCCGGCCTCCAGTGTATTTTTGCCCTTCACCATTGACTCATAAATCTTGGTCCGGCCCTCAACGTCGTCACTTTTAACTGTCAGCATCTCCTGCAGTGTATAAGCCGCACCATATCCTTCAAGTGCCCATACTTCCATCTCACCAAATCTCTGACCGCCCGTCCGCGCCTTGCCGCCCAATGGCTGCTGCGTAATCAGACTGTAAGGCCCCGTGGCCCTGGCGTGTATCTTGTCGTCGACAAGATGATGCAATTTCATCATATAAATGTAGCCGATAGTAGCATCCTGACCGAAGGGCTCACCGGTTCTGCCGTCATAAAGCCTTGCCTTCAAACTCGACGGTATCGATACAAACAACTCATCTGCAGGCGGCGACTTCTCTGTCTGCTCAAGTTCGGTTTTACGCGTCTTTGTTTTTTCATCCGCCTCTTTCATAAGCTCCTGAAGCTCCTGTTCAGTTGCTCCATCGAAAACCGGCGTAACGGCCCGGAATCCCAATACCTTTGCAACCCATCCAAGATGCGTCTCCAGAATCTGTCCCACATTCATTCGACTCGGCACACCGAGTGGGTTCAGTAATATATCCAAACTCGTACCGTCCTCCAAAAACGGCATATCTTCTTCCGGCATAATTCGCGCAATTACTCCCTTATTGCCGTGCCGGCCCGCCATCTTATCACCTATTGCCAATGTCCTCTTCGTGGCTATATAAATTTTCACCATCTCCAGGACACCGCTCGGAAGCTCATCACCTCGCTTCATTCGGTCGATTTTACGTTTCTTCTCCTCCTGCAGCTCAACCAGCTGCGGCCATAGCTCGTCCAACATCTTTTGAACTTGCTGCTTTTCGGCAGCGGGCTTGACCCACGTAATTTCGAAGTGCTCTATCTGCTCATAAATCACCTCGTCATCGTCACTGACACCTACACGCTGACGAGTGGATGGGTCCACTATATTCACATCATACTTTTCATGAACAATACGTATCATTTGCCTGAAATACGTACACTCTTTGGCCTTCATCTGAGCCTCATAATTTTTCAGCTCAGCCCTTTGCGCCTTAAGCTGTTCCTCACTGCCGACACCGCGCCGTGCAAAATGCTTAGTCTCTATCACAACTCCTTCATAGCCGGTTGGCACCTCGAGCGAATCATTTTTCACATCTTCGCCGGCTCTGCCGAATATCGCGTGAAGAAGCTTCTCCTCCGGAGTAAGTTCCGTCTTGCTCTTTGGTGAGACCTTTCCTACAAGAATATCTGCGGGATATACACGTGTACCTTCCCGAATTATCCCGTCGGCATCGAGGTTACGAAGCGCTTTTTCACCGACGTTTGGAATGTCTCTGGTAAACTCTTCCCGACCAAGCTTTGTTTCCCTGACCTCAACTGTAAATTCATCTATATGAATACTCGTGAAAACGTCGCCTTTGACGAGTTTCTCACTGACGATTATAGCATCCTCGAAGTTGTAGCCGTCGAAAGGCACAAAGGCAGCCAGGACATTCTTGCCGAGAGCCAGCTCGCCATAGTCAGTCCCTCCGCCATCGGCTATTATCTGGCCTTTCTTGACCTTTTCGCCGAGCTTCACTACCGGGCGCTGATTAAGACAAGTTCTCTCATTCAACCCGACATACTTCGCAAGCTCATATTCGTCTGTGCCATTAACAACTATCTTACCTGCATCCGCTTCCGTAACCGTGCCCTCATTTCTCGCCCGCACCACCATACTCGAGTTTCTCGCAACATGCGTCTCCATCCCCGTACTGACAAGGGGAGACTCGGCCGTTAAAAGTGGCACGGCCTGACGTTGCATATTCGAGCCCATCAACGCCCGATTCGCATCGTCATGTTCCAGGAACGGTATCAAAGCTGCAGAGACACCAACAATCTGTTTCGGCGATATATCTATATAGTCGATATCTGTACTGTCTACCTGAGCCAGGTCTCCTCTCCTTCGTCCTAAGACCATACCCTCAGGTATCTTCTTTCCCTTCTCCTTAACAACACCTGGAGGAGCGAACACGACCTGCATCTCTTCGTCCGCACGCAGATATACAATCTCGCCGGTAACCTTATCCTTCTCTACTTTCTGATACGGCGTAATCAAAAAACCGTACTCATCAATCATCGCGAATATTCCAAGCGATGCTATCAGCCCGATATTGGTACCCTCCGGCGTCTCTATCGGACAAATACGCCCATAGTGGCTGATATGAACGTCGCGAACTTCAAAACCGGCTCGCTTCCTGTTCAAACCACCGGGACCAAGAGCACTGAGACGTCTCTCGTGAGTAAGTTGACTCAATGCATTCGTCTGGTCAACAACCTGACTCAGCTCACCTCTGCCAAAGAAATAATCAATACTGCTTGAAACGCTCTTGGAATTGACCAGGTCGGCTACGCGAATCACATTCTCAGGCTCTTTCATACTCGAATTCATACTCATCCGTTCCTGAACAGTACGGCGAAGTTTTAATAGCCCCTTGCGAATCTCATCGGCAGCCAACTCTTCTATTGTTCTAAGTCTCCTGTTACCTAAATGGTCTATATCATCGATCTCCCCCTGATTATTCCGCAATCCAAATATATATTTCATACTATTGAGAAAATCTTCCGGCCGAAGCGTCATCTCACCTTCTTGTACGTTTTGATTAAACTTGCGATTCAGCCTGAATCTGCCGACTTTACCCAGCCTGTAACGGTTGGAATCGTAAAACTTTTCGGTAAAGAAATTAGTTGCTTTGTCTATTTGTGGAGGATTACCGGGCCTGAGGCGAGAATAAATCTTTAACAAGGCCTTCTTGTGGTTTGGGCAGTCGTCTTCTACCAGAGTGTTAATAATCAGCATATCGTTCAAATCATCGATAATCTCGACCTCTTTGATTTTACTCTGTCGGACGCGCTGTAGTCGGTCGCCAATCTGCGTGCCGGCCTCTACTATCACCTCACCACTCTTCTCATCAACTACGGGTTTAGCTGCCCACATCGATGCATTCAACCTTGAACCCGAAAGCACTTTTGTCGAATGGAAAAGTCGAATGATTTGTTCTGTTGTACCGTACTCCTCGGTCATCGCACGCAAAAAAGTCGTTGCTGGTATCTTGCTTGACTGGTCGATTCTGACTACCATCACGTCCTTGCGCGATACACTTATCTCTATCCAGCTGCCTCGCTCCGGTATTATTCGCCCGCCGTGCAAAACACGGTCGCCCTCCTTGCTTTCGATAAGGAAATCGACGCCCGGACTTCTGTGAAGCTGACTGACTATCACCCGCTCGGCACCATTGATAATAAACTCGCCGCCACCTACCATAACCGGTATCTCGCCAAGAAATACCGTCTGCTCGGCAATCTCCTCCCCGCCCTGCCGGTGCAGTCGACAACAAATCTTCAGTGGATATCCGTAAGTCAGACGCAGGTCTCTACATTCCTGAAGGCTGTAACGAGGTCTGTCCAATTCATAATAAATATAATCAAGATGCATCGTCTTGTCGTAGCTCTCTATCGGGAACACCTCCTGAAAAAGCGCCTCAAGACCCATGTTCTTTCTCTTATTTGGCTCAAGATGTTCCTGCAAAAAACTGCGATAACTGTCACGTTGGATTAGTATCAAGTCCGGGATCTTGATAGCATCGCCTATTTTGCTGAAATTCCGCACCGCTTGAGAACTCATTAAATAGTCTCCACATTAAAAGTCCCGCAACTCGGGCAAACCTCATAAACAAAAAACACTCCCTCACTTACGCACAGTCAGACTGCACATCGACCACTCGTAAATTCGAGATATTGAACTCAACTACCGTTTTATTTAACCTCCACCGTCGCACCGGCCTCCTGCAATTTCTTTTGTGCTTCCTCGGCCTCCGCCTTGCTCACACCTTCTTTAACCGGCTTGGGTGCGCCTTCTACAAGGTCTTTGGCCTCCTTGAGACCCAAGCTCGTCAAGGCACGTACTTCCTTGATAACCTGAATCTTCTTCTCACCAAATTCCTTCAGAACCACGTCAAAAGTGGTCTTTTCCTCTGCCGCCTCTTCCGCAGCACCGCCGACCGGTACTGCGCCCGCAACCATCACTGCTCCGCCCGCTGCAGGCTCGATACCGTGCTCTTCTTTCAGATAATCACCAAGCTCCTTGGCTTCCATTAGAGTCAAACCCATAATCTTGTCGCCAAGTTCCTTAATCTTTTTACCCCAGCTCTTGTCTTCTTTGGCCTCAGCCGCTTTTTCCTTTGTCATTTTGAAAAACTCCTATCGCTTGAAAGCCTCTGTAGTAGCCGAAACTACTTCGTCCCGTTTAACCCGTAATCGGGGCAACCGCAAAGGCAATTCTATTATTAGTTTGTCGAAACCCGCCTCCTAATCAGCAAATTAAAACTCCTGCTCAAGTTTTCTCGAACAGCATCTCGCAGCTTATGCCGCTTGTTTCTCTTCTTTCTCGATAATGGTCTTTATGCAGCCGGCTATAATCTGTGAAGGACTTACTATTACTCTTGCCAGATTCAATCCGGGCGTATTTGCAAGAAATACAACCTCGCTTCTGAGTTGCGCCAGGTTCGGCATCTTCGAAAGTGCCCGGGCAGCTTCGGCATCCAGAACCCGCCCTTCGACATATGCACCCTTTACTTCGAGCTTCGGCAGCTTCTCACCCCACGAAGCGATTTCCTTTGAAACATCAACAACACTCTCGCCGCCGTAAACTACCGCACATGGGCCGCTAAACAGAACTCCCGCCGCTGCTATTCCGAGTTTCTCGAGAGTCCTTTTCATCAGCAAATTCCTCACAACTAAAAGCTTTATCGCCTTCTCCTTAAGCGCCCCTCGCATCTGGTTATTCTCAACACCTCTGATACCTCTTAATCCAACAACCACCAGGTTGTCAACATCTCTGAACTTATTCTCCAGCTCTTGTTGAATTAATTCCTTTACATTCTTACTCATTGCTCACCCGTTCGTAAATCTTATCTCGAAACAGCCGTTTAATAGTTCCTTATCTGCCGGCCCTTTGCGAGACAAAACGTTTCCAATTTACATACTTAACTGCACGCTTGGACTCATCGTCGCGGATATAAACACGTTTTTTATATAGGTGCCCTTTGCCGTTACCGGCCGGAGCCCCTTTATGTGCGCAATAAACGCTTCGATATTGCCAATTAGCTTCTCTGATTCAAAGCTTTGTTTACCTACAACGGCGTGCACATTACCGCCGGCATCGTTTCTAAATTCCACCTTTCCAGCGGCAAACTCCGCCACTGTCTTTGCTATATCTGTTGTTACTGTGCCATTTTTCGGAGATGGCATCTTGCCCTGAGGTCCCAGGGTACGGCCGAGCTTGCCGACTTTGCCCATTACTTTTGGCGAAGCGACAGCCACGTCGAAATCTGCCCATCCGCCCTGAATCTTTTCAATTAACTCATCGCAACCAGCCTCAATGGCCCCGGCCTGCCTGGCCCCTTCCACTTCAGAATCCTCACAGAAGGCAACCACCTTTTTTTGTTTCCCTATGCCATACGGCAGTGAAACCGACCCTCGAACCTGCTGGTCGGCTTGTTTCGGGTCTATACCCAATTGCAAAACACAATCAATGCTCTGGTCAAACTTGGCCGAAGCTACAGATTTGATTTGCCTGACGGCTTCCGCAAGCTCTACAGAATCTTTGACTAATGACTCGGCTTGCTTCTTATATTTTTTGCCTCTCTGGCCCATAATCAGTCCTGTTTATAAACCCACTTCCCTTCCAACTGCCCTCTACCTGTTCAATTCTCTATTTCTATCCCCATACTCCGGGCCGTTCCTTCGATTATCTTTTCGGCCTGGTCCATATCGTAAGCGTTAAGATCGTTGAATTTCCTCTCTGCTATCTTGCGTATCTGCTGCCTGTTCACTTTGCCAACCTTCTCTTTGTTCGGAACGCCGCTGCCCTTGGCAACTTGTGCAATATCCTTCAAAAGAACCGCCGCCGGTGGGCTCTTGACCTCGAAAGTAAAACTCTTATCACCGTGCACACTTATTACCACCGGCACAATCATCCCATTCAACTCTTTTGTTCTTTCATTAAACTGCGAGACAAATTGGCCGATATTAACTCCACGCTGTCCCAGCGCCGGCCCTATCGGCGGCGCAGGTGTTGCCTTTCCGCCGGGTGCCTGCAATTTAATTTGAAATGCTACCTTCTTAGCCATTTCTCAATCGCTTAAAAGTCTCTGTTTACAACTTCTCAATCTGCCAATACTCTATATCTAATGGCGTGCTTCGCCCGAATATCGTTACTATTACACGCACAATTCCCCGCTCGTTGTCTATCGAATCAACGGCGCCCTCGAAATTCTCAAAGGCTCCCTCCCGAATTTTAACCAAATCGCCTTTCGCGAAATCCACCTTGATACTGGGCGAATCATCAGGCTTCTCTACCTCGGAGAGCATCTTCGCCACATCCGTGTCTCGCATCGCGGTTGGCACTCCCTCTGTTCCTACAAAATCACCCACGCCCACCGTCTCTTTTATTACGAACCACGCCTTTTCGGGGATTCGCCCGTCCTCCTTCGGCTGCATTTCCATAAAGACATATCCAGGATAGAGCTTGCGCCTGTGAACCTTCTGCCTGCCGCTGCGTATACGCTTTATCTGCTCCGTTGGGACCATTATCCTGCCGATAACGTCCCCCAAATTCTCCATTATAACCTTCCTCTCGAGATTATCTCTGACCTGTTGTTCCTTATTCGATGCAACTCGAAGAACATACCATTGCATAATCAATACACAACCCGCCAAAATTTACTCTAACAGATGGATGGCCCTGAAAAAAAACTGAAAAAAAATATCGGTGAACATCAATAATAATGCTATACTTATAACAACCACAATTACAATAAAAGTCGATGCAGCTATCTCTTTCTTGCTCGACCAGCTTACTTTTTTCATCTCGCCTTCTGCTGCTATCATAAAGTTTGCTATCTTCGGCTTATTTACCATCAGAAAAACAAGAATCGCAAATACAACAAACAAACCCACAGGCACAAATGTCTGTATCCATATCCTTGTACTGGCAGCAGTGTCAAGACCGCCTAATTTCTCATAAAGACGCCAACAACCCACAGCTGCAATCACTCCACACCCCAGTGCTGTAAAAAGCCGTGTATAGTAACCTTGCCCTCTCTTATATACTTCGAATAACATTATGATTAAATACTCTTCACTTAAACCGTCTAACGTTTGAAGAACACCAATTCAAAACACACAGGCCAGGAGGGACTTGAACCCCCAACCTGCGGTTTTGGAGACCGCTGCTCTGCCAAATTGAGCTACTGGCCTGGATATTCATCTTATTTACGCCTGATTTTATGCACCGTTCGCTTACGCTCTTTCCTACAGAACTTCTTCAACTCCAGCTTTGGAGTCCCTTGAGAGACGTTTACTTCGGTGCGGTAGTTACGTTCCCGGCAACTGGTACATTCAAGCCAGACATATTCTCTTTTGCTGCCCTTTGCCATACCTGCCCTTTACTAACAAAACTCGGCCCCACTGTGGCCATACTAACCAACATCACCGAGTCGCCGTGAAAATCACGATATCCTCGTTTGTATAAATCGGTTTATTCAATGACCTTCGTTACTACGCCGGCGCCAACTGTTCGGCCGCCTTCACGAATCGCGAAACGGAGTCCCTCTTCCATCGCAATTGGGGATATAATCGAGACATCCATCGATATGTTATCGCCCGGCATACACATCTCTGCAGGCTTTCCTTCTCGGCTCTTAATCCCCTCGACTTTGCCTGTAACATCGGTCGTTCGGAAATAGAATTGAGGTCTGTAACCCGCAAAGAACGGTGTATGACGACCACCCTCCTCCTTGGCTAAAACATAGACCTCTGCTTCAAACTTGGTATGAGGAGTTATTGTGCCGGGGGCTGCGATTACCTGACCACGCTCCAGGTCTTTCTTCTCAACGCCGCGCAGCAGAATGCCGATATTGTCTCCCGCTCTGCCTTCGTCCAGCGTCTTGTTAAACATCTCAACCCCCGTTACAACCGTCTTGCGTGTCTCTTTCGCCAACCCCACTATCTCTATCTCACCACCAACCCGCACCACACCTCTATCTACTCTGCCGGTACCAACCGTTCCCCGCCCTTTAATGCTGAAAACATCTTCCACAGGCATAAGAAACGGCTTATCAATATCACGCTCCGGAACCGGGATGTAATCATCCACGGCATCCATAAGCTCGTCAATACTCTTGCAAATCTCATCGTCCTTGCCTTCGGACTCCATAGCCTTCAATGCTGAGCCTTTGATAATGGGAATCTCATCGCCTGGAAACTCATACTTCGAGAGTAATTCCCGCAGCTCAAGCTCCACCAGTTCCAAAAGTTCAGGATCATCCACCTGGTCGACCTTATTCAGGTAAACGACTATCTTCGGAACATTGACCTGACGAGCAAGCAGGATATGCTCCCGTGTCTGGGGCATCGGTCCGTCGCTGGCGGCTACGACCAGAATCGCTCCGTCCATTTGGGCCGCACCGGTTATCATATTCTTAACATAGTCGGCGTGACCCGGACAGTCAACATGGGCATAGTGACGCTTGTCGGTTTCGTACTCAACATGGGCAGTATTTATAGTAATACCGCGCTCTTTTTCTTCCGGCGCATTATCTATCTCTTCAAACCGCTTGATATTACCACTGCCCCGAGTTTGAGCCAGACGCATCATTATTGCAACGGTTAACGTCGTCTTACCATGGTCAATATGACCAATTGTGCCGATATTCACGTGTGGTTTTGTTCGCTCAAATACTGCCTTAGCCATCTGTTATTAACCTCCTATTACGGCGTTAGCACTAACTCTTTCCTTTTTTCCAGAAACACTAAGCCCTGTTATTATAGACACTCAGGCCATCCACAGTCATCCTTAATCCAACAATTAAGAAAATAGTATTTAACAAGAACTTACCGCGAACGACCCAAAGTAAATTCCTAACTCATCCAGGACTCACTACTTCGCACATCTTACCGAACTTATCGAGACCCGGCCAAATTACAACTTAGCTGCTGATGGGATTCGAACCCATGACCTCGTCCTTACCAAGGACGCGCTCTACCGACTGAGCTACAGCAGCAAAGCCAATATCTTTAATTAATCGCCAGAGACAGATAAAGCTGCAACAAAACAAATGATATATAAAAATTACTATCTATACTATAACTAAAGCGATTAGATTCTAACAATCCAACGAACATCGAAGAGAATAAGTGTAGGGATTCCCTCTATCGAAACACTCCAAAACAAACGCATTATGTTAAACTCTTGTTTGTAATAGTTCAAATACAAAAACAAAAAAAATTAAAAAATTTTCTTATACCTATCTAATCTATTATCTATCTAAAATCCAATAATATTATTCCCACAATGTCCTAATTTGAGAATTTCGACGCAAAAACCTCACACCTACTCATCAGGACCGGTGCTTTTTTACAAATAACACTTCACAGCCCTGAGATTATCAATTTGTCCCACATCTACTAAATAAAATTTTATAATAAAAGGACCCCGCAGGACATTAGTAACCTGCGGGGTACCTTATTATCTCAAGGGCCCGGTATATCCCTGACCCTCAACTAACTAAAAACTCCTCTGCAGCCATCACTTCATAGGCTAATTCACACATAATTCACTTTTACCTATTTAAGGCGGCCACTCACCACCCGGAACACAATCACCAGGCACATCTGTGACTATGAAGGAGTCTTTAAATATGTAGAAATCATCGATGTCAACATCGCCGTCTCTGTCAAAGTCAGCACATGGATTATAATTGATATCGCCATAGCTGGAGCCGAAAGCGTCTTTGAAGGGATAAAAATCATCGATGTCAACTTTCAGGTCATTGCCATAGCAGTCACCGTGACACTGCCCCGGCCAGGTCCAGCAAATCGGTCCTCCCCAGGTAAACAATATAAACGACATATCCTCGCTTTTTTCGGTCTGGTCATAAAGCTGGTACCACATACCGGGCAGACCCGAAACAGCGTTATCCATAAACATATGACTATGGTTCGTCCAGCCCCAATCATAGATGGGCTGACGACTTTCATAGACAGCAACGACACTTAACCAGTAGATACCATTAGGCTCGTCTTGTATGAACCACTTGTCTTCAGGTAATCTCACTGAATAACGGAAGACCGGCTCATTCGGCTCATTCGGCACATTCGGATCATTCGCATCACCATGCGGGTGCTTATCATAGCCGACAAGAACTTCTGTGTAGTTATTCGCATCATATTGCCACACCAGTTGATCCGGATGGCTGTATGATTGTGGGGCACAGGGATCGGCCGGCATATCGGTCCAGATACCCAAACGGAAGTAATCCGGACTAACTGGCAGCGTCATCCACGATGCTAAACACGGGTCTGCACATGCCTCGAAGCCGTAGCCAAGATACGAGCCCCACCACGCAATTGCTATCACAGGTGTATTTACCTCACAGCGCCAGTCATCGGCTACGATAATCTCTTCCTCGACTGCTGTCGTTGTGATTTCGAATGCCAAATCGATGCTGTTCCCATCAAATTGGTGCCCAAGCGGGTAACGCAGCTCGTTCCATATCTCACCCGAAGGTACAACATGCGGGTCACCCGGAAAGGTCATAACATCTGTCCATACAGCATCATCCTCGAAGTGCTCCAGCGAGGTCTTCCAGCCAAACGCCCCCGGCCAGGTACTTCTGAGCAAAAGTACATCCACCAGGTTTACGATGCCATCACCGTTTAGGTCAAACGTGTGATGCACCCCAAGCCAGTAGATGTTGCCTTCTTGCTGGACAAATGCATCAGCAGGTTCGATATCGAAATCGTACCGCCAAACCGTCCAGTCCATCCCGATTATCTGGTCAGGATTGGGGTCATAGAAAGATTCCTGAGCGGTTGCAAACACCATCTCAACGCTCGGTTGTATATACGCATCCCACACAACCGCGCCGGGTCTGCTATAGGGATAGTTCATATCAGGTGGAAGATTCTCATAGATAACCAAACTGAACCACGGCATATCATTCATATCCGGAAATTTCATATCCTCGTTATACGAGCCCCAGAGATGAATATCCGTGATAGGTCCCGTCATTTCGCACAGGAAATCGTCCGCAAGGAATTTCTCGTATACAGTTTGGGCGTTGGCGTCAACCGACAACGGACCGGCCAGGACGTCCATTCCCGTGTAGTCTAAGTCCGGATACTGATCGTACTTGGTTGAAGGCTCCTCGCCTTCAAAGGCCATAGAAACCTCATCCTCATAGTGAGGCCAGTCGCGAATGTCCGTAAACGGCTGCTCCCATTTAACCCAGTTCGGGTCGGTATCAAGTTCAAAGGCCACATCAAAGCTTTCGTCAAAGTAAGGGTCTTTAATCGGCTCGACAGTGCACGGGTCAATCGCAGAACCCACTGGCGGCTCGTACGGGACATTAAAGCGTACCGCGTCATCTTCCCAGCTCCACGGCCGTGTCTTCCAGCCCCACGGATGAATCGGCGGCTCACACGGGTCGGGATAAAGTGCCACAATACTCAGCCAGAATATGTCGTTGAGAGTCTCGTCGCGATACTTATCCTGCCAGAATATCTCATTAGGCTCCAAATCAACATAATACTGGTAGCAAACATCCTGAGGATAGTAACCATAGTAGTAATCCATACCCACCTGGGCAACCTGAACCCGTGATGTCGGCAATCTGAAAGAATGCAGCAAAACTTCCGGACTGCTATAGACATTAGCGCTTACCACCGCATCAACGATGGCATCCTCGATGCTCGGGCCACCTGACCCAACACTGCAGAAAAGCGTGCCGCCCGTCGCAGAGGTGATGTCATCCGCCTGCTGATGTTGTGGTGTTTGATTGAATAAGCCGCCATAAGGCAAATTTATTCCGCTGCTGCAATCGGTTGCGTTCAGGCCGAACACTATAATGCCCTGAGCAGTTAATGCGTTAATGGTCGCATTGAGCGTTTGGTAATAACCGAGCGGTGGATTTCCACTTGAGCCCGGCTCGTCGCCCAAGATGTGACCGTGCGCATCACCAGCCCAGATAATAATCTTATTGGCACCGGTTCGACCGTTAAAACCAAGGGGACCTGCGGGAGTAGTCCAGTTGCTCGATATGTTAACCATACCCGTCAGGTGACTTTCAGCCCAATCCGCGCCGCCCGCTGCGACCATACCGTTAATCGCAAACTGGACAAGAGCAGTATTAGACGTAAACGGTTGAATCAAATTCACACCGAAGGCCTGGTAGTTGCCGCCATCAGTGTAGTTCCTGTAGTCGGCAACGCTATACCTAATGTTCAAACCGGGCGCGGCGTTGTTGATGGCCGTAAGGACGCCGCCCAAGGCGGTCTTGAAATCATTAAGGTAACCGGACATACTTCCTGTGGTATCTGTAAGGAACAACACATCAGCCTTAGTTCCGGCACCGATTGTGTAGGTATTACTCCAAAAACCTATCCACCAGTCAGTCGGAAGATTTTCGGGTGGCGGTGGCTGTTCGGGATTTTCCCAATCGAAATGCGAACCCCACCAGTGAATCGAATCTATCGGCATCGGGCCTAAGCAGTAGAAATCATCCGCCACTATTTTCCAAGCCCCATTCGGGTCCTCGTAATCCTTGTTGTACGATATTTCGTCCCAGCCACAATACGTCGGCATTGGTGAATTCGGGTCAATTGGGATAGGCGGCTGAGACCACTTCAGATTCTTAATGTCCTTAGGTTGCCCCGGTGTTGATTTTTCCAGGGTTAGCAAGGCCCACCCAGTAGCCAGATGACTGCCGCCCCAAATGTCCCCGGGCCAATTACCATCTATCTGCTGAGTGTTTACAATAGCATCAGCAAATTCGCCGTACCAGTCGTTTGGGCTGCCGCCTACAAATATCGTGTTAATACCAGCGTACTCCAGCCCCTTCATAATACAATACATCGTCTGATATTCAGGGGTGCCGCCAAAAGCCGGATTGCCCCATCCCGGATCTCTTATCGGGTCGTTCCATGTTCGCTCGAGATAATCCACGGCATCCCGCACCCTCGCAAAAACTGAGGAATCACCGTAGAATGTCATCTCAAAAATCAGGTTGCCCGTCTTAAGGCAATTAACCCAATCGTTGGGGTCCATATAGCCGGAGCCTCCATCCATAGCGTCCCCATTAACGTCGTTTTGAATAAAATCTATCCATATGTTTAATTCACTCTTCACAAACGCCGGTATCGTGCAGCCAAATCCATAAACCGGCGACTCGGCATAGCCCAATCCGAGAACAGCGTAGCCTGAATTCGAATTGTCTGAAACTTCTTGTGTGTTTTCCTGATAAATCCAGCCACCGCGCGAGTTGCCGATGTCGTTCTGCCCGAAGGCAAGGTAATCAACCATATCCTCCAAAACCTGTTTGTAAGTCCAGCCATCCACCGCTGAGCCCGGATAATTAACAACCCTTGCAGGGGACCTGCTGGCAGCGATGGCCATCATCGCAATCCCCGTTTCATACGTTCGATGATGTCCGTCACTGGCTATGAACACACCGATGCCGTCACCATCGGTATCAGGATTGCCGGCCGGCTGCATTGAAATAGGAATGATGGTGGCAATGCTGAATATATAATTCAGGCCCGATTGTACATTCCCGGCATAAGAATAAGCAGGGTCAAACGGAGAAGTGTAACCTTGCTCAATCGCCCGGTCTTCGAGTTTTACAACGGCAAAGCCTGTGGTTCCGCCCCTGTTGCCCGTCATATCATCTTCCCAGAAGCCGCAGGGGTCCTGCTGAGGAATAAGCCAATTGATACCGTTCTGGATGGCCGTTTCAATCTGTACCGGCGTGGCCGCTATTGCCGGTATACCTCCAAACATCAACAGCACAGACAAATAAAATAATAGAGAACTACATCTTCCCTTTAAGTTTCTCGTCATTTTGCTTCCTCCTGAATATTACTACTTACTACACACATTATGCTAAGTAATACCTCACACTCGTCCCCCTAAACAATGCTCCACTTTAGTTCTCCTAAACAGTTCTCCTAAAAAAACAAAACTTTTCTCAAGCAAGAATATATCTAACACCCAGACCTCTCGGTCTGTGTAGATTACAATGTAGTCATTCGCAGGTTACAAATCCGCAAAGATAAAAATTAGCACGAAAAAAATGACCAACTCGGTCGGCTCTGTCCTCGATTTGAAAAAGTCCTTTTGTCCTAATAATCTACTTTACTGCACTGTTACTCCTTACAACAGTACAGAGATACTCACTGTTATCCTTTAGTTTTAAAGTTTGTTTAGTAATTACAATTTCATAAGGAATGCGAAGAAAAATTTGCGGTTAACTAAATCCTCCTCTCCCGTGATGATATTACAAAACATCATCTCATACGCAACAAACTTTCCTGTCCTTCTTTGTGCATCTTAAATTACTTATTCCGATAAAATATGCTATATCAGAAAAATTTACAAAGTCAAGTATCTTTTTCGGCAAAATATACAAAATCTAAATGTCCCAACTATGTTTTTGGGGCAGAATTCCCCGCTCATTTTTATGTGGCATATCACCCCATTCGAGAGCCTTATCTATAAATAATATAATCAACTTAACTTATGGATTACATACACCACAGCACCCCCAGACATTTAGATACGCTGCCAAATTCGTTAAAAAACCGATAGAATCCTTACCGCCCCACTTTGTTTGGCTCGTTAATGTCAACTAAGCTACCGTATTTCGCTTGCCATTGTTTCATCTCGGCAGTCCACATCGGCCTTTCCGGGTTGGTTTCTATACTCTCCAGGATCCCCAATAATGCTTTACGCTCGGCCGTGTCTACTTCCAGAAATCGGCTAATCTTCTGCATTACTACATCATCCGTTGTAAGGTCTTTCTCCAATAATCGATTGGCAACCAACTCTGCCACTGCCGTAAACCATCCTGCCCGCAATTCCACATCTACAATCAATGCCAATGCATTCTCCCGCTTAATTCCCTCTGCCTCAATAAGCAACATACCCAGATACTTGGCTGCTTTATCGAATTGTTCGGTCTGTCTGTAATGGTCGGCCATTTTCCACCGCAGGTCTTCAAGCATCACCTCGTTGTTCTCTGCCGACGCTTTTTGCTCCGCCATTTCCAGAAGGTAACCCATTTCTTCCGGTGACGGCACCAAACCTTTGCTCTCCTGTTGGGAAAACTTATTTATCAACTCATACAACACCTCAGCATCGCATCGTTTGAATATCTGACGCATTGCCTGCCAGGCCAGCGCACGCTGGCCATTAATGCTGAGTCTCTCGCAGAGCCAATCAAGCTGCTCATCACCTCCCACACTACCGGCCAATTCCATCAACGTCTTTTGAACTACAAGGTTCTCATCATTGATTAGTCCCTTTTGTTTATCCGTCAGGAATGCCAAAGCTCGTACCTTATCAATACTGATAAGTCCTGTAACTGCAGCTTCTTTCACTAATCCGGTCTGGCTTCTAAGGCCGGCCAGAAACACAGGCTCAAAAAGCTTCGCCGCATCGCTTCTATAGCCGCCGTCACTACAAAGCCGGGCCATCACATTGAGTAACTGGCCGCGTAAAGGTTCCGAAGCCCCCTCAAATCGTTCGGCAAGCAGACCGAAATACCTCACTATCCTTTCCTTCTCGACCCCTTCCTGCTGCAACATCTTACCCAGAACAATCGCACCGACTTCCGCCTTCCTGGCACCCGTCTCGCCGGCAGACGGCTTAGCCTGCGATAAATAGCCGGCCGCTAATTCGAGTGTCTCTATCCGCACACTTTGCGAAACTTGAATACCAGAGTTAGGTAAAAATGCGTAGTAGCACGCCTCACCAAGCGCCACCATTTGTTCTATTGCAACATCCTCCTCCACCTCGGCCTTAAGTTGTCTGAGCAGCTGCTCGGCCGAATTCAAATTGCCCATCAAGGCTAAAAGCTGCGCCGTTTTCAGTCGAACCCTTTCATCGCCGTCGCTAATCAGTCTAAGCAAACTGGGCCCAAAAACCTCCGAAGGTAATGCTCCACCGAGTCGCCATTGTCGAACTTTATCTACGGCCCACAATTTCACTTCGCCTTGCTCGCTGCCCAAATGCTCTACCAGAAATTCCGCTCTGGTTTTCTCATCCGTAAGGTCCTGATAAAGCTTCTCCACTGCCGTCACATAAAGCTTCTGCCAGCGCTGCATCTCTGCTTTGAGCTTCCGGGCCTGTGCTTCCTGCCGGACAAGCCGGTCTCTGACAAATTCATATCGGCTCTTGCGCTGCAGCTCTTTGCGAATCTGCTCCCAGGTTCGTCCGTCGGCACCTACCGGAACTCCCAACAACTCCTGCAGTTCCTTCTCCGCCATCGCTGCAATTCCCCGGTCGGAATGGTCCCGTAATTTAATAAGCTCAAATATCGGCTCTCTTTCGGGCCTTAATCTCAACGCGTATATAGTACTAAGCTTTGCGTGGTACGGCTTGTCGGCATCGGATATCATATCCTCGAGGTACTTGGAAATCTGATTGTATTCGAAAATTAACAGGCCTTCAGCGGCAAGCTGGGACTCTTTCTTTGACTCGCTGCCGAGAATTGAAAACAACGGCTTGATAAAATCTTTCTTATTTTTTATCGACTTGCGCCAGCTTCGTGATTGACTGAGCGCCTTGCACACCGCGGCCTGTGCCGCAGGATTCTGCTGCTGGCCAAGTGCATCAAGCAATATAAGCCTGGCCTGTTTATCCTCGTCCAGCAGTAATTCTATTGCCGCCTCGATGCGAATCTGTTCACCCGCCCCCTGCAGCAACGTCGCCCGGTAAATTTTTAACCGGCCGCTGAGAGACATCTCGGTGTTTACACCCGTCCGCTCAGTAAGCTGCTGCTCTGTATCGCAGGCGGTCTGGCTGCAGCAAAGAGCCAGTATCATTAGTATAGAGACCGGCCACTTCATAGCATTAATCCAACTTTTTAGAAAAGCGGTATATTTCAGGTCGAATCTGTAAGATATGCTCAATTTTCGCACAAGTCAATTTATCTGTTAGATATTTTTACTATCGGCGGCCCAAACTGTTCACAATATTTTAATCGACTTATTCGACTATTTATCTTGAATTGCCGTCCGGGTAAATCCGATACTTTAATATTATTATTTTCATACCGGCATCTTTAAGACACGTACCCCCCACATCTTACCCCGTTTGAGTAGGATTAGGTTCTTTACGGGTTATCAATGAAGCTAAATCTATGGAATTATTAACTAATACCTCGGCTCCCGATTTTGAAGCAAAATGCCTGATACTCTATAGCTTCGCTACTGACAAGCTGGGTCAAATGGAGCGCTACATTCAAGCCATTGATTACAAAATTCGGCTAAGTCCGGAAAATTCACGTAGCAATCACCGTTTAAATCACTATTCAAGGTACTCACACAAGCAGCAGCCAGCTTCAGGCTACTGTTGGTGTAGTCATAGTAGCCTATTCTTGGTCTGTCAGCACTATCAAGGACAAGAGAGACATCGTCGCCCACCATCCCGTCGCTGTCGACGGTCTGGATATTCCAGCCGGCGAAAGCATTGCCGCGGATTCCAGCAGTAAGCAGAACCAACAAAACAAAACCTATGGGTGCAGAATTTGTTTTAAACATAAACGGGCTGATACAGGATTTTGTTTATCGACAAATCATCGCTTCCTTCTTCCGCTGACACCCCCCAATTTACCTCTCCTCAGATACATCGATAAGTATTATGGAGTAAAAATACCAGATTTATCTTATAAATCAAGTTTTTTCCCGTTTTTTTCGAACTGCTTATTCAAGACTCCCCATTTAGCAAAAGTACGACTTTGCTTGTTTTAGAAAAATTCCAGCAGTTCCAGCACTGTTCCCAGAACGGGGCCGCTGTCAAGATAAGTGTACTTGCCGCCGGTAAAGTCTCCCTGCTGCAATATATGAATCCCCTTTTTGCTGAGCAGCGTCGCTGTTTTTTCGGTATTTTCAACCTTCAGGCCGATATGATGCAGCCCCGGGCCACTCTTTTCGAGAAACTCCCGCCACGTGCTCGGACCGCCGATGGGCTCTATAAGCTCTACGGAAATCGGCCCAATCTGAAAGAACGCCAGCTTTGCCTGCGCCTCAGTAGGCCTGCCCCGGTAGCTGGTATGTGCAAGCTCAAGCCCGTCGGTCAGCGTAATCTCCGGCATATTTTGTCCAAACAATTCCGCCCACTTCTTGGCCGTTTCCTCGATATCCTCGACAATCAGCCCAATCTGGCAAAGCTCCGCATCCTGTAAACCTTCCTCACTCATCCTGTTTTCCTTTCTTCTTACAAATCATCTCATAAAAATGCTTTTGTTTTTAGGCGGGCATTCTTAACACACCCGCTCCCTGGATTTTGCCCTGCTTGAGCAGAATAAGCGCTTCATTGGCCTGCTCCAGTTCAAATTCCTGAACTTGCGGTACTATCGGAATCTCTGCCGCCAGCGGCAAAAACTCCGCGGCGTCGGCTCTCGTAATATTTGCAACGCTTTTCAGCTCCTTCTCGAGCCAGATATGACTCGAATAATCCAACTGCCGCAGCGAATCGATGTCCGTTTTTTCCTTGCGGATTGCATTAATTACCAGCCGACCACCCTTTTCGAGATATGCCATTGCCCGGACTACGGGGCCCCAGGCAGGGGTAAAATCAATCGCACAATTCAGTTTAGCCGGTGGAATATCGTTCGTGGCTCCAACCCAGTCAGCCCCAAATTTCAAGGCCAGCTCCTGATGGTCTTTTTGATTGGGCCTGGTAAAAACAAAGACTTTCGTGTTCGGATATCGGTGTTTTGCAATTTGAATAACGATATGTGCCGAAGCCCCAAAGCCGAACAAGCCGAGCACTTGGCCATCCTGCAGGCCGGTTAATCTCAAAGCCCTGTAGCCTATTGCACCTGCACATAGAAGCGGCGCCGCGGCAGAATCGGAAAAGCTCTGCGGAATCGGATAGGCGAAATCCTCCGGGACCGTCGTGTACTGCGCATATCCTCCATTCACGTCACAGCCCGTGCCTTTGAAATCCGAGCACAGGTTCTCGCTACCCGCTAAACAAAAACTGCACTTCCCGCAGGCGGAATTTATCCAGGCAATTCCCACACGGTCGCCCGGCCTGAATCTGGCCGCTCCGGGTCCTAAGCGTTCTACTATGCCGACTATCTCGTGGCCGAGGATTATCGGCAGTCTGGCCTGAAGCCTTCCCTCAATCTCATCGAGCTCGGTATGGCATACTCCACAGGCCGAGACTTTCACCAGAATTTGCCCGTCAGCAGGCTTGGGGTCTGGCAAGTCGGCCATCTTCAAGGGATTTTCTTCAATCGGCCCAGCCTTCTCAAGAACCATCGCCTTCATTTCTCAATTGCTCCTTTCAGCTCCGAGATAGCGCGCCTTTATCTTCACCTCATTGACTTTTCTGCCGGAACGGGTAACACGATAGGCGGCAGCATCCGGTCGCGAGGAGACGATATGCATCAACCTCTGACCGGAGTAATGCAGCGCAACGCCATCGTCAGCGGCTATGCCGGCCGACATCTTCCCGTTTCCAATGAAACGTTGGTACGCTCCTCGACGTTTAAGCTCACTATCATAATGGGGGCAATTACTGTTTTTCAAAAATCCGAGGCAATTAAGTGGCCTCAGCTTGCCCGGGATTGAATCCGTCAGGCCTTGCTCAAACCAACAAATCGACCCTGCACTAACACCGCCCAGCACTATGCCCTGATGCCAGGCCCTTCGCAGGATTTTATCAAGACCCCACTCCCGCCAAACAGCGAGCAGGCTCTTCGTATTACCACCACCAACGTAAATGGCATCCTGTGATAAAACGAATCCGGCCAGGTCACTCGGCGGACGGAATAGAGATAAGTGACACGGTTTGCACTTCATTTTACCGAAAGCCGTATAAAATTTGACAATGTATCCATCTGCATCACCGCTCGCCGTCGGTACGAAGCAGATAGATGGTTTTTTCTTTCTCGTCTGTTTCAGGAAATACTCTTCGAGAAGCGGATTATCCGGTTCCATCGAAAATCCCCCGCCTCCCATTGCAATGATTTGACTTTTCATTTTATCTCCGGAGTCCGGTTATTTTTTATGTGGTTTACGCACAAGAACCAAGACTTGCTTTTCAAATAAACAAAAATCAGTCTAAATACTCGATTGACATATGTCAATCGAGTATTACTTAATGGAAAAGAGCCGGCTAGAAAAAGACTATCATCAAGAAAGAGATACAAAAAACTTAAAATATTTATTGACATCCATCCTCAGCATATATAAAAACCTATAGCTGATGTTAATTTGGTGCGGACTGTGTGTGACCATGCTGAGGTGAACGGAGTAAACCAGAGGGGGAAAATCTATGACGTGTTTTCAATTGTTAAAGGGCATATTTTGCACATAACGAAATTGAATTTGTCTTTGCATAATGCCTGCTTAGTATACAGAGGGGAGCTAAGTTGCTTTTTATTAGTTATTTTTGGCTTTCAATAGCGATTATACATTATGTCTAAGTGTTGCAAGTCAGAAAAAGGAATATGTTTGGAGTGACGTATTTAGAAGGGAGAAATTATGATTACAAAATTTTTACAAAGCGTATGGATAGTATTTGTCATGTCTTTATTTGTTTTAATCGGCCCCGCAATGGCCAGTCCGTACTTTGCAATTGGTCAAGACCAGTGGCAGGATGCACTTAATGAAGGAATAGTAAGCGCGATGGACCCGAATGATTGGGATGATATTATGTCATTGTGGCAATATCCGGACGAGGGAGACCCGTACCCGCTCAGCAGTTTCAAAACACCCGAGTTATATGTCTTTAGTACCCCTGGGCAAATCAGCGATGATCCGGCCGTTAGATTCGACGTAAACAATGATGGTATTATTTCCTTCCAGGATTTTGCAGAATTTGCGCCTCTATGGCTACAGCCGGTTTATGACTATAGTTTCCTTGGTGGTAAGGGTTTGGTAATGGCCTGGGGAGATGAGACGCAGGGTCCTAATGAACCATGGTCCAGTGGCTGGCAGTTTACCTACGGCGAGGACCCTGACTTAAGAGATGTGACAATCTCTGTCTCGGTAATTCCTCCCGACAAAATCGACGCTGTTTCTTTAGGTATGCAGGATGTAAATAACAACAGAATGGCCTGGCAGTGGTCAGTTCCCAATACGCTTGCGCGAAAAAAACATAACCTGATTACTATAAATACAGCCATTAGCGGAGCCGGTGCGGCCAAACCAATAGCCAGTGGTTTTACCGTAGATAATGGATTTGATATAACTAAGGTAGAGAAGTTTTTCGCGACGGAAAACAGTTCAGGTCGTCTCGGCGCCCAGAATGTGCCGCCCCCTAATCAGAACGTAAAAAAACCGTGGAACTATTGGCGAGATTTGATTATCGTGCCAAACCCGAAATACCCTCCGTTGCCGGTCAATTACAAGTGGCGGCAGCCCGCCCAATTTATTGGAAACACATCTAATTTCTGGGGCTGGGATGAGAAATCTATAGATGACGAACCGCCGCTGCTTGCGGATGACTGGTGCTGCACAGACAGCCGGCCGGTAACCGATGTTCACTGGTGGGGCTCTTTCTTCAATCGTGACCCCAACCTGCCAGGATGGTTATCGTCAATTGTTCCACCTCCACCAATTATACCGAACGGATTTCACATTGGTATCTGGAGTGATACACCGGGTGACCCGAATGGTCAGGATTTGACAATATACAGCCATCCCAATGAGATGCTCTTCGAGCAGTATTGCTATACATTTTCCGCTGGATTCGTGGGTTATGACAGAGACCCCAATGACCCGAATTATGCGGTTACAGATGCTTGTTTCAAATTCTCATGCAACATGGACCCCAACTTTGTACAGGATCCAAATGCTGACCGCATTTACTGGCTCAGCATTGCAGCAGTTTACGATACGAATCTTCCTGACCCGAACTATATCTGGGGCTGGAAGACTCGCCCGCATTACTACAATGATGATGGTGTTCGTATAGAGAGTATTGTTGGGGGTGGATGGCCTCCCACAGTAGGTTCACAATACCAAAGCGGAACACCGCTGGATTGTCCGAAATGGTGCTCGTGGGATTTAGCATTTGAGCTGACAACCGACCAGAATGACCCGAATATTTGTAACTGTTTTAGGAGGTAAGTACGGTCGAATGTGCTGTTATTAAACACAAAGGTAAAGGGCCGATTCGCTAAACGAATCGGCCCTTTGTAAAATCCTGACAGCCTAACCTCCATTTTTTCATTATTTATCTATGATGCCTGCTTTGCAAATACGAAAACCAAATTTCTTAAAAAAAGCTTCCAATTGTTGGCAGAAGGTTACCTGAATACATTCGATGCCTTCCGATTTTAAATCAACAATTGCCTTTTTGACCAATGCACGACCGACCCCTTTCTTCTGAAAATCCGGATGCACCATCAAATCAATTAGAAAAGCATCTCCAACGCCGTCGCTAAGAATATTGAGAAATCCAATCAACGTTACATTTGCTCGGACAGTATAGGTACTGTACATCTCGTCTTGTATACGGTCGTACTTACCTTCCCACTTATCCCACCCGACTGCTGCACGAAGTGATTCAATCTCCTCTCCTTTTACCGGCTTATCACGTTCTACTATAAAAGATTCTTTCATTCGAATAATCTCCCTTTTCCGGCCTGCATTTTATAATGATTGAGGTACTTATAAAAGTGTTTTATATGCGCAAAGCAAAAGGCCGCGTCCCGATTAATCGTGACCGGCCTTCATAAATCACGAAGTGACTGTATTAGAAAGACTCTCAACTAACTCTGTTCATGGCGTAATCGGATGGGACTGCCGTAGAGATAATTGTCTTCTTCTTGCGCAGAATGGTCCGCCGAATGCGCCACACTCGGCTGGGATTCGATACGTTTTGCAGACGCTGCACCAAACATACTTTCCCTAATCAGAAGGACAAACAAAACCAAAGCAACGATATTGATCCCGATTAACCACGGCTCACCGCTATTGATATAAAAGTAATAGCGGCTTCCGAAATAAAAATCGAATCCATATCCCGTCGCATGCTTATAAATATTGAAGCACGCCCCGGTAAACATAACGTAAGAAAGCTTGGAGCCTATGAAAATAGGTATCTGCATGGCCTGGAATATTATACTTAATAAAATGCCAAGTTTTTCCTTCTTGATAAGGACTACGCCCGCCATAATTCCGAATGCAAATACCAGGACAAATGCGAAATTAAATATCACTCCTATCGATGTCAACTGCCCCGACAGAAAGTTTCCGCAGATTAGGGCAATGCCCAGCAGACCACCGACAACTTGAAGCAAAATCACCGTTATCTTTAAATACTTATTCATTTCAACAAATCCCTAATTTTGGCCGACGCCAACTGACACTTTTTCAAGTATTTATATCGACATAAAAACAGCGCGACATTAGAGTCTGCTTTGTCACCCCTGCCACTCATTACACACTCGTTGTATTACCTTGCCCCTGCATTAAACCGAAGGATTATATGACGTTGGAATAATTACCAGATTGGACTGAATCGTGCCCCGTTCTGTCCTGAGCTTGCCTGCACTTTGCTTGGTTGAAGTGTAAAAGGCAGCAGATTCGAAGGAAGAGAAGAATCTAAAATAATCAACTATCAATTATCAATTGAAAGGCCTACTCTGCCAGCCAGTTATTAATAAACTCGACCAGGTCTTCCCATCCGACCTCTTCGTCGCAGTCAAGGTCTGCTCCTCCACACTGGCCGCAGTCGCTCTCTAACCACCTTTCTGCAAACTTGGAAAAATCCAGCATATCGACATCGCCGTCCGGCTCAAAATCACCAAGATAATACGGGCCTGACCCAAATCCAAAGGTTTCAAAGTACGGCGTGCCGCAGTATGTCATATTGTTCAGATGAATCTCCCGAATATCCTGTGCCCGTAACTGGTTCAGCGTACACTGGTTCATCCCCGGCTCCAGGTGGGGAGTGAAAATAAAATCTTCACACCAGTTGTGGTGCGATGCCGAATAACTTTGCGAAGCACTGCTATACAGGAAAATCGCTTTAGTTGTGTACCCACTTATGACTGTTCGGCACCAGCAGGCAAGAGAATCTTGAATGCAAAAATCAGCCGGGCAATATAAGAAGTACCAAGTTTCAATTGATACACCGCTCGCGTCTTCATACGACCGCTCGACAAAATAGCTGCGAGGTACGGAACAATAGCAGGAGTGTGAAACAGAGGGACAAGTCGAGCTTACCGAATCGAGTGGTGGAATTTCACGAATCTGCTTTACAACAATGCCGCCCGCGGGTATCGCAGCACCGCCGGGCGCAGCCTTCTTATACTCAAAATCCAGAATATAACCGTTCTTGCCCGTTACATTCTCGAATCTTTCAGCCGCGGCCACGAGCAAGACGGTAAGGTCATTATAATCTTGCTGCCAATCCATCACCGTCTCGCCCAAAATCACAAGATTCGACTGACGAACCAGTGTCATTGACACGCCACCGCCGGTATCGGCATAAACGCTTACCTCCTCAGGTATTGAGCCATCAACCGGATTGCTGACACTTGTCGCTCCCTTTTGCGTAACCAGCTCGATATCCCAGTGCGATTGTGACGGCTGCTTGCGCATAGTAGCTACGCCGTTAGCCAGCTCAAACTCATCTGGAAACGAGTGATGCACCAACAACGCCATACCAACATTGGCCTCATTCACATCGTGACGCAGGCGTTCGAGAAAGGCATTGTCATTATAGAAGCTGGCAAAGACCTTTCGTATCGCCCTGAATACTCCCCGCTCGTTGGATTCCTCAGCGTCGCATATGCAGGGCCCGCTATCGTCGCCGTCCAGGTCATCCGCAAGGCAGCCGCTGTAGCTGTCATACAAGCCGGCACCGGTAAATGTATCGCTGTCCTCGACATTCGTTGAGCTTCTAAACCGTATCTTCTTAGTCGGGTCGAATCCGTAATTCGGGTCCTGCAGCACTGCGATAATTGCATTTTCAGTTGCAGACTGAAACTCGTAATACCGGCATTAATGATAAGATTTCGAACAGCGGCAAGGTCGGTTGACAATGCCGCAAGGTCGGAGACAGGATATGTGTACCCCACCAATCGATTAGCAATCTCTTCACGAAGGGTACTACCGGTAATACCGGCCGAAATCATAAACTTGGTCGGGTCGCTCAAATCATCTGTCAGATACATACAACCAAGGTCAACGGCTATCGGCCCTGCATTATATATCTCTACCCAGTCATCGTACTGGCCGTATTCATCGGCCACTATAGTATCGTTGTCGGCCATAAACTCGTTTATGAACAATCCTTCCGTCGGCTTGGGACCGGTGCCGGGATTCGGCCCATTGGGCGTGATAGCGCCACCGTAAAAAAAGGTCCAAATGCCCACGCCGTCGACTATACGACCATAGGAAACATCCGTTGTTTGCGCCCCAAAGCTAATGCCATTTATGAAAGTCGTGCCGTCAGCATCGACAAGACCTATATCCTCACCGTTCTTACTTAACTTGAAACTTGTGTGCGTTGGGCCTTGCTCTGTCTGGTCATCGCACCAGAAAACAACGTATCCACACGGGTCGACGATAACACTCTCGCTCGGCGTAAGCGGCTGGTCCAAAAATTCATTCCAGATGTCAAATGATAATGCTACTGCAACCGGACAACTGTCCGGTATCGAGGTCCTGAGCATCCCATAGTTGGAGGCCTTGCCGCCGAAGTACTCAATATCTTCAGGTAAAAGGTCATTAGTATCTGCGCCATAACTGCCGTAAACAGCCATCGGCGTAATATCCAGTGGCGTCGGCGTCTTTAATGCCAGTATATCGTCAATCTCCTGAGGCGTGAAAGTATTCCAGGCATCTGTAAGCTGGACACTACATTCGCCTCCTGACTGAAAAACACATATCAGGGCCAAGCGACCAACTAACTGCCAGACCTCAGCAACGTCCGAAGCATTTGCAAGAAAAACAAACGGAATGCCGTAAGTCCTGGCGAGAATAGCCACATGCGAGTTCGGCGTTGTTGGCGACAGGCAGATAATACCCGCGACAAAAGGTATCTCGGCCGGTATGCCGTCGGTTAAAAGAATATCCTCGGGCTCGAGGTCGCCGTTTAGATACGCAGTTTGAATCTCCTCGGCCGGGAAGTATTTCACTTCGCCCATCGCCCAGCCCTCTGAATAGCATATATTGCCCTGTATCCACTGAGAAATCGAGCCAATCGGAATTCCCTGTGATTCGAACCATGCCTGATTCTCTTCGGCCGCCTGCTGTTGTTCATAAGTAGGAAAATAATATGCCTGAATACAAGGGTCGGCAATCACACTGTCTTTAACCACCGCGAACATATCGGCAATCTCTTCCTTTGTATATGGGTCGTAGCGAATAAACTGAATCCCATATTCATCGAACGTAGGCACCGGTGGCTCACCTTCCAATGGCGGTATCAGAACCGCTCCCAGCGACGCTTGTTGATTTGGTTCATAAAGCGTAACATTATAGTACTCCGGTACACTCATCCCTATGAACGGCTCAAGCCAGTTGGTTGCAAAGTCGTAGTGAAACATATAAAGGCCGCTGTTCTGATAATAAACTGTGCACGGGTCATCCAGCTTGATAGTAAATTTCATCCAGCCCGGACCGCCGGGAGGACTATCCAACGCGAAAAACGTGTCATTAGGAAAATTGATATTATGTTTAAACACAAACCACGTAGTAAAATTCCAGACATCGCCCTTCCATATGCACGAGTTTGCTTCGTTTACCTCATCAATTCGCCAGAAATACGTGGTGGTAATTTCAAGCCCGCAAGGGTCAAAACTGTTGATATCGAAATTACCCATATACTCGTCTGAAAAGGTATTGGCATCGTTCACATCATTAAAATTAGTTCCGAGGTAAACGTTGTGAGAGTCTGCATCTTTACCCGGTACCCAGCTCAGGACCACATTCGGGTCTACACCCGTCGCATCATAAGCAGGATTCGGAACAGAGGCCTTATACGAAATCTCGCGATAAATCTCATTAATTTCTTCACTCGACAAAGCTTTATTATAAATCCGCACATCGTCGATTATGCCGTTGAAAAATCTGGTTGTTTCGAAATAAGAACCAATTAAAAAATTCTTTCCCGAACTACTGTCCTGCCCACCACCGGGCGCTTCATTAACCATTGAATCATTTATATAAATTTTCGTACTTGTACTGTCGTATGACCAGGCAACAAATACCCATTCATCCGTTGGAAAAACATCAGGGGCCTCAACTGCGGAACTCGTTCCACTGGCTACTCTTACATTCGTATGCAATTTTTTATTCTGGTTTATTCTCATAATATAACCAAATATGGAACCGTCGGTTTTACCTACTATTGTGTCATAATCATCAGGAGTCCCATCTGCATAAACCCATGCGGATATAGTGAAACTCGTTGGGTCAAGTGAGGTGTCATCAAGTATTCTGACATAGTCACCATTGCCATCAAAGTCTAACGCTCCGCCGATTCGGCCTATTGTCCATTGGGGGCTGCCCTGCAGTGAGCCATTATTTGAGCCGGCCGAGTCTGTCGCTGTTGTTCCGCTACCGTCATCGAGTTTCCACCAGCCGACAAGATTGGGTTCGACCACTGTCCCGGCCATACTGACATTAACCAATAAAATCGTAACGATAACCGGTAGTATGAGCTTGAGCTGCCCTATTAACTCGGCGCAAAATCCAACTTGTAAATCAGTATGTTTTTTTATAAATCCTTTCATTGCTGTGCCTCCCTCCCCACGGAATTAGCATCAGAAATGTCAAGTAATAGCCTACCATCCCATAAGTTAAATGTCAAGGGAAAATGTAGAAAACTCGTCTTTTGGATCTCGAATCGGTGTGCTGATAAAACACAGTACGTATAAAAGACCAATAACTCTGGCCACCGGCCTGTTAAAATCTCCGGCCTGCTCGTACCACAGAACACACAGAATGAGCAACAAACTTAAGCGCTGGCTTCGACCTTTGTCTGTATCAGCTCTGAGCCGCTAAAGTCAACCGTCACACTCTCTGCTCCGAGGGCCTTACCCAATGTCTCCAGCGTCTGCCTGGCGGAGCCTTGCACTTCCGACCGCAGCTTATCGACAAAATCCCCCGCTATATGTGCGGCCTGTTGTTTCGCTTCTTCCTTGAGCATATTCTTGTCGGATTCACTAAATCCCGGCCCGAACGCCCTGTTCAATAAATCCGGTATCAGCCACGGAAGCAGCTTTGAGCTTTGCTCGTCATAGAAACTAACGTCACGGATATGGATATCATAGAAGCACTTCGGCATACCCAATCGATATTCTCCCTCACCCGTCTGTTCGATTACAAAATCCCTGCTCCGCAGGTCGTACCTGAAATCTATTTCGAACTCGAATATCATCGCCATTTTCTTTTCGCTCAGCAGCCACGTAAAGTATCGCTTCCCCCACTGCCCGAACCAGTGGTCGGCCGCCGTTACAATCTCTTTTGTTATCATCTTAAACACAACCAGCTCACCGACACTGCGCAGTTGTTCTATAGAAGGATGGATATGCACATCGCCCCTCGGCCCTGATGTTTTACCTCTTTTTCTCAGAACCAAAGCCACCACAATCGCCGCTGCACAACCAACAGCGGCTCCAATCAGAAAACCATCCATACCAAGACCTCCTTAAGTACAAAACCCAAATCGGTCTATTATTCTCATTGGAATAGTGTACCATCCAGGCCCCAAAAATCAATATTAGAAAATCTCCCCATATAAACCATTTAGAAAGGGCAATTATCGCAAAGCAAGACCGCAACCTTGCATTTTGATATTCGGCTTTTGATATGATTGTCCTGCCATCGGCTGAACAAGTACAATTTACACAATCCGGCCAATAAGCTTTTTCAGTTGTGGCAAATCGCTTTCTACAACACCCCAAACAACATCGATATCAATACCAAAGTAATTGTGCACGAGTATATTTCTCATTCCAACCACTTTCGACCACGGTATTTCAGCGTGTTTTTCTTTGAACCCGTCGGATACCTTTGCAGCCGCTTCGCCAAGGATGAGCAGATGGTGTAATATCCACGTCTGAATCAATTCATCTTTCTCAAAGGCATCTCTTCCTTTGGCAGCATATTTTTCAACTGCCGCTACGGCCTCGCCAATATCTTTTAGTCTTTCTATATCACTTCTCATAAAGGAACCGCCTGCTTGAGAACATCATCCCTGATTCTTTCTCGAAGACCGTTCGGTGTAACGACATCGACTTTTCTTCCTAACAGCTTCTGCAGGTCCATCAGAAGTCCACCGAGGTCGAATAGTGTTCGGCCCGGTTGAAGCTCAACGAGAAAATCAATATCACTGTGCTCATCATCCGTCCCCTCGGCGACTGAACCGAAAACACGCACGTTAAACGCCCCATACTTGGCAGCGGTTGCAAGTATTTGCTCTTTGCGCTGCCCGATGATTTCACGTATTCCCATAGCTGATTCTCCTGCTTTTTAGTGTAAATTGATGAGGCTGGCCTGTCAAATTGAATTTAACGTAAAACAAAAGGCCGAGCGCTTTTCCCACTCGGCCCTGCCTTGCCCCAAAGTTTACTTATTATTTCTCTTTCAAAGGCCTGTCCAGGAATTCAACAGCCCTTCCAAACCACTTCGGAGGTGGGATGTCATGAGCCATTCCCGGGACCTCAAGGTAGAGAAAATCCTTGAATACTCTCTTGTAGACTTTTGTGTAGTAAGTGTGCATCTGCAACCGGTTGAAATCTTTTTCACCGGCCAGCATCACATATCGACCGTCCTTCCTGGCCATCGAGAGGTATACCGGCTTGGGCTTGTTCATACCTTTCCGCCAGAATTTACCCTTTTTGCCCGGCACGCCCATACGTTTCCAGCAATTCGCACCTATTACGAATATCCCGCCTTTAAAAACATCGGGGTAGTGAAAGGCCGTGATACTGGCAACCCGCCCGCTAACCGAACCTCCGCCCACATAAACGCGGTTGGGGTCGACTTTGTACATTTTCATAACATTGTACGCCGCATCAAGTGCCAATGGCAAACGTCTGCCATACGTGCTTTTCCGTTCGTCCTCGGTTTCATTAACAGCAACATAAATCAGCTTATGCCCGGCAAAAACCTCCTGATAATTCCCCGGCATCTTCACCCTGCCGCCGGCCTGCACCCATACGAGCAGTCCATAGGGCGTATTCGAATCATTATCATCAGGAACATACAGACCAAAGCTTTCCTCTTCGAGCCTGTATTGATGCCCGGGATCAAAGCCCTTTTCAGGCCTTACACCACACCTGCGGCAAACAGACAGGTAATTCGATAACGGATGATGCTCCTTAAAGATAACCACGGGTGGGAAGAACCACTCGTTGGGACCTTGTCGGGCCCCGGCCGGAACCGCAAAAAAACAAATGACCGCTATTACTACAACCTGCCTTGACATGTCAATTCTTCTAAAAACTTACTCTCCTGCCATCTAAACAAACACCGACTCCACTATTATATCCCAATTTTCCGCTTTTTGTTTCATTTTCTCTATTGCTTTCCCGACATAATTTTGATGGAGACAGGTATGCCGTTGACGCCTATGGTGCCCCTTGCCTGCCCTGCCTGTCCCGAGCTTAGTCGAGGGAATCATTCATCAATTGCTTGGCTACCATCGGCCGCACAGGCTTAGCTTGTAAACCAAATGCGTGTTATAACTAGTCCCATAAATATAACACTAATCATAAATACTGCATCCTTTGAAAATGCCAAATCCCAAAGGCAGGCACAAAGCTGCTCTCCACACACTTTAAAAGGTTTTGCCGTCAATAACAGATTGAATTGAACCGATGATAATCCTGTACAAAACCTCTATTGCATAAACACCCGCAAGGAAGACGTTATGAATAGAATAATGACCTTAATAGTAGCTTTTTTGTTACTTATCTTTTGTGCCGATAGCGCATCAACCAACTTGCCTTCTTCATTCGAACCTGATGAGAAAATGCTGCAGAAGCTCGCTGAAATGCCCTACGAGATGGCTTTCAAACAACTGAATGAAATGCCTTCCACAGAGACTGCAGGATATTCCACACTTTTGGGTTTAATTCATCTATTCGAGTTCAATAACATCCAAACTGCCGAAAGTTACTATACCCTTGCTCTTAAGACCGCCGAACAAAACGATTTCAATAAATCACATATCCTGCTTGCCCTTGCTCAGGTCTATGACGCAAAACAGCAAATACAAAAGGTCATAAAACACCTCGACAAGACTGTCGATGCTGCCAGGAAAGAAGAAAATCCAATTATTTTGAAAGCCTCCCTTAATTACCTTGGAAATGCTACATATCGCTTTGGAAATTTCGATAAGAGTCTGACTGCCTACAATGAGTTACTCGTCCTTGCCGAAGACAGTAATGATGCGCTCTTGCTGGCCCAAACACTCTTTGATGTCGGCGAAGTCTACTACCGAACCTCACAATCCGACAAAGCCTTAAAAGCCGCTAATCGTGCAATCGATATTTATAAAAACCAACAAAATGAAAAAGGCCTTGCTGATTGTTATAAGCTGCTCGGGAACGTCGCCTCGGCCCAGGAGAATATCAAAAAAGCCCTCGAATACTACAAACTGGCTATGAAACACTATGAGAACACCAATAACTGGCACGGCAAAGGGAACTGCAACTTCAACTTGGGCCTGGTTCATAAAAAGACAAAGAACTACTACTCAGCTACTAATGTCCTGGAAAAGGCGGTGTTCTACTACACTAAATCCGCTTCAACTGAAGGTGTCGGGATCGCGCAGATGGAACTGGGACGAGTTTACTATCTCCGCAAAGCATATAACAAAGCGGAAGCTGCTCTCAAACAGGCCGAATTTCTCTTGAATGAGACCGACGCAAGATACAGACTTGCTCAAACAAGGGATTATTTAGGCGACTTAAAACTTGCCCAGAAAAACAAGCAAGAGGCTGTAGCATATTATCGACAATCCGCCTATAACTACCGAAGATTAAATCTGTATGGCGACGCTGCAGAAGTAAATAAAAAGCTTGAGCTTCTCAAGCTTTAGTTTCCGAATCTATATTCCACTTCACACTACATAAGCCCTATCGAGATAATAATTATCTTGTTATCCTGGGATTTGCTATCTGTTGAACAAGTGTTAAACAGACAAAAGACTGAAGAACCATAAAAAATTCTATTTAAAAAAGTACTAATAACGCAAAAACAATTGCTACTAATTTTGTTAGACACGTTTGACTATCATTGGATTCAAGCTATTATTAATTCAGGAGAAAGAACTTGCAGCATATAGTCTTAAAAGATATAATGTTTTTTCATCAAGTTTCCCGGCTTTCTTGAGTTAAGACAGGCTATATGGCTAAAATAACTTATCAACACATACAATATTCTCGTGAAATTCAATACTATAATAAAATAAAACCAAGACTACAGTTCCTTTTGGACAAAAACAAAGACTTCTCTAAAAAAGTACAAATCCAGGAAAAAGACTTTTTCAAACATCTCAGTCAGGCAATAAAAATCGATAGACTGCCTCTCGTTAACAATTTGATTGAACGATTAAACCAGAATCTGAACACTAACTTTAAGATAAATCTGTTCGTTTACCACTTTCCGGTACCAAACGCGCTTTGTATTCCAAGATACACTTCTTTTGAAGAAAAATGTGACCAGTTGACTATTATTGTAAGTCAGCATTTCCTCAACGACCTCGGAATGGATGAACAGATGTCAATCCTCGGACACGAGCTGGGCCACTTGCTTTTTGGCCATTTTCACATCCCAACACAGCTTATCTTACAGGCGAATTTGCCATTGGCAGATGTACAGGATATCAAAGTTAACCTCTTAAAATGGAAAACGTGTGCCGAAATTTCCTGCGATATACTCGGATTCCTCTCCTGTAATTGTAACCAAACGTCCTTCAGTTATGCGATGTTAAAGTTTACTTCAGGACTTGGTCAAAAAATAATTGACAAAAACAGGGAAGATCTAATCCAACTGCTGTTGAAGCAGTATGACGATATATCTCAGGCTTTGTTCGATACTTCACTGACCACACATCCTCTGACACCTTTGAGATTAAAGGTTATTGACGCTTTGAGTAAACTCGAAATTATAAAATACTACGGTGCCGATACCACCCAACACGACCTGCAGGAGTATAAACGTAAAATGACCGAGCTTGTCGACGATGTCGTAAGGAATATCTATCCTGAAATAATAACCGAACAAAAATTCAAACAGGATGAGGTATTGCTTGATTTATCCATTGCCGTCGCATTAGCGGATGGACATATCGACCAAAAGGAAATGCTCGCAATAAATTCTATCGTCCCTTCTGCAAGGCAAAATCTCGCGGATTCAATTAAGGAGCTGGGGAAAAAAGGTCCCGTTCAGATGGTAAATGAATTAATTGATAAGGCTGTTTCCAAGATAAGAGAACAGAAGTATGTAAAAACCGATATCCTGAAAATTATCCGGCATATGATTACTGTCGCAGCTTCCGACGGCCTCGTTAGAGAATCAGAGTTGCTGACAATATACAACTTTTCTAAAAACTTTGGATTTACCAAACAGGAACTTGCTATTATAATTTATCAAATGGGTCTAAAATAGTTAAAGGAGGCATTAGAATGGGACTTTTCGACGACTTCATTAAGAGCAAGACAGGTGACGAGATTAAATCCAAAATATCTGACCTCGTCCAAATAATCCTTGCTGACGCAAAAATCGAGCCGAATGAGGAAAAGCTTCTAAAACAAATAGCGCAGAGAATCGGCCTTAATGACATCCAACTGGAGGAAATTGTGGACCAGGTTATGAAAAATCCTGATTCTATAAAATCTTCACCTCCTACCGATTTTAACGAAAAGATTAAGTATCTCCTGGATATGGTTTCAATGATGATGGTCGACGGCTATATTGACAAAAGAGAAGCTGTTATTTGTGAAAAAGCTGCTGTCAAACTCGGATTCAAGCCCACAATTATTCCCAAAATGGTTGCAGATATTATAAGGCTGACAAAACAAAATATGCCCAGACAACACATTGCCACAGAACTGAATGTGTTTATGTCTAAAGAGTAACCCTGACGCGCAAAAAGAAAAGGCCGAGCCCTTTATTATAGAACCGGCCTTTATAAATTTGTTTCACATCCGCAATACGCTTCAAGCAATACAAAAACTTCGCTGCCCTCGTCAGTTTGCCCTGTGGGCAACGCAATCTTTTTTTGTCATCCCTAAGGGATCTTCAAACTCAAATAATCAATCGGAACTTTAGCGCCATATTTTTCGCAAGTACAAGGCGTCTAAAAAGTGATTTTTAGCGCGGAGCTTTTTTCGAATACAAGGCTTAGGCTGAGCAGAAAGCGGAGTTGTATTTCGATACTGCGAGCATTTCTGTCTCAGCCGTTAACGCAGTAGCCGGAAAAAGAAACCGCTAAAAACTGCCATCGGCTTAATGGACTTAGCCCTTGTGTAACTGCTTAAAAATGCATTCGAGCATCACTCCAAGAATTTTCCCCACAATTCAAGAAAACAAAGCTTGCATCTCTTTCACACTTTGAGGATTTGTTTTGTATACTTTTTAGAGAAGGCTCATTAGTTGATAATGGTCCTATAAGAGGTGAGGATAAAATCTTCTGAAATAGTACCCAACCTTTGAACACCAAGGTTCAATGCGTAATGGAATATGCAACTTGGTTCCCATTTGAAAAAAATGATGAAGAACATTAATGAAAGTAAAAACCGATCGTTTTTGAAGGCTGCGTTATTGCTGCTTCCTCTGCTGTGCTTCTGCGCCTACAAATTCCATAGTAGGGTGAATTGTAATCGAGCAAATATTGAATCCATAACTTTGCAATATCCCGGGATTTTAAACGCAATTGCCTACACGCCAAAAGGTAACTCTCTGATAATGCTTGATGATCAGCTAGTCTTTGAGAACACTTCAGTAAATGGTTTTACCATTAAAAAGGTTTGGCCAGATAGAATCGAATTAGAGAAAGACAATCAGATATGGGTTGCTGCCTTATCGCAAGGCAAAACACCGAATAAATCTGACTACTATTTTTCACCACCGCAATATCCCAATTATCAACATGATTATTCCTCACAAATGATCAAGCAATATCATCAGCTGAGGCAACAAGCATACAGCGACTCCATGATAGCGGAAAATGGTAGTTACTACGGTGAAATAAGTCAAAATACTGGCAGACCTAAAACCGTATATGTTCATGGATACTATCGCAAAGATGGTACTTACGTGAGGGCACACTATAGAAGTAGACCCCGTAGGTAAAAACCTTGTCTAAACAATAAGATTTGATAAAAGACTAAGGTTGATGTTTTCTTAACAACTCGGTCTATATAAATCCATACGCAATACGCACTATTGCATGTGCATGTCGTACAAAATGTTTAGCTCTGCCACTCGCAGCAGGGGCAATTCTTGAATCGTAAATTGACTCGCTGCTGCCTGCGGTTCGGAAATCAATTATTAACTGCGCCCCGATTTATCGGGACTGCGTTATACTATTTGTTTCCTCATCGCGGCCTCCGGCAGCAACGAGACTATCACGACTTTTTTGAGCGCGGAAAAATAAACCAAAATAAATCTTAGTTACTATGATATTTTTAACGCGGAGCTTTTTTCGGATACAAGGCTTGATGACTAAAATTTTTAGCGCGGGATTTTTCGCAAGTAATTTGTCATTCCGCACTTGATGCGGAATCCAGTTTTTTTTAATCCTATCGTGAGTGGCAGAAAATAATTTGCTATGTAAAATTAAATTTTAAATTCTGAACTGTAATTTTACACTTTACATTTTTAACTTCTAACTTTCCTTGGCTATCATCGGCCGGACGGGCTTAGCTTCTCTTTCTTTAAAAGTTAGTCAGTAATATTGAGTACGCCAGCGGCTTTAAAAATAGCTATGCACATAGCTCATGGTCGATGACGTTATATTGGAAGAAGCTCGCTTCATCAGCCATTTGCCAAGAATCCTTCATGAAACACAATAATGCCCTGTGGAATCTTTTCGTTGAATGGTAAGACAAGGAAAACTTCTTGCGGAACTCCCTCATGAACTAGTTCTGGGAAATTCTTGAAACCGAACCGCTTATAATAGTTCGGATCGCCAACAAGAGCGCAACCTTGTCCGCCTAATTCTCTCAGTAAGGACAAACCTTCGTTGATAAGCGATTTCCCAATGCCTTGCTTCTGATACTTTGGCAATACAGAAACCGGACCCAGACCGTACCAGTCTTTTGTGCCGTCGGAAATTACTACAGGGGAAAAAGCAATATGCCCGACAACACGCCCGTCAATTTCTGCCACAAGCGATAAAGTAAGTGCGCCTGCGGCGCGTAATGCCTTGATTATGAATTGCTCAGTATGATTGCTTATTGGGAGCGTCTTGAAGGCAGCTATTGTGACGTGCGTGATTGCCTCAATGTCTGATGTAGTTTCCTTTCTTATAATCATCTAAATCTCCAGTTCACTTTTGCTTAAATGTCCCTGCTCGTATGGCTAACGATGAGTTCCGGTCCCAATTCATCGGGGGCGACCACCGGATTTTATCCCGACTTGCTCGCCTCGGCATAGCCGAAGGCGAAGCCGGGTCGGGGCTCACCCCTAACTTTTTGAATTTTGAACTGTAATTTTGCACTTTGCATTTTAACTTTTAATTTTCCCTGGCTACCATCGACAGGACGGGCTTAGCTTCTGTGTTTATTTACTTCAATATTTCTCCGCGAGTTGGCTTTCTGCTTCAGTTTGCCATGTAATATTAAAATTCCAGAAGAATCCCGCAATTGCAGTTCCAGTTATATAGCACACAATGTCCCAGGGATCTCCAACTGGATAATTGAAGTACTTCCCATACAATGGTGCAATATATTCAAATATAAACGACCACAGGGTTACGTAAAAAGAGAGTTCCAGGAAGTCGGGCGGCTTATCATGACCCCGAAGCCCAATAATTCTCGTTACATATAGCACGGCAGGAAGCAAAAACGGAACACAAATAAGATTATTGAAGTAACTGCTGAAAAAAACCGTCTTACCAATCATAATTGGCTTTATAACAAAACGATTAAGGAAATACAGGCCAATACAAACCAGGAACAATCGGTCCCTCAAATATCTAAATCGGGTCTTTCTAGTCTTAAAAAAGTCCACTTTTCCAATACCTGTTTATTTCTTTAAATTAACGTATTTACTTTGTTATCTTTCTTAATGATGTGGAAATACATGCAAAATCATTACAACTAGCGCTAGAAATGTTTCGACTAATCCAAACAGAATTGCGCTGAAAACCAGACCCACAACGGAGATAGCGGCTTCTTTACCGGAAGTCCTTTTTGCAATCCATACAAGACCAAGACTTCCTGTAAAGATAAAGGGAAAAAACAAACCTACCAAACAAGCACGTCGAAATTCTTCCGTTTTCACATAATCAAAAAATGAAAAAGTTAACCTTCGTGGATATCCAACATCAAGGTTACTACCGAATCCTCCTTCTTTTACATCATCACCCAAATCTACCAATAATGGTTCTCCTTCTTTTATCTCATAGCGAATTCTATTCTTGACATCATTCACATTTGTAACATACGGGTAATACAACTGTTCTATAGAACTAGTAGTCTGTCACAGATAAAATACAGATATAAAGGTCTTTTTGCCGATATATCCAAAAACGATATATTTGGTAAGGAGGCCACAAATGAAAAAGTATATAGTTGAATTGACAAGTGAGGAACGAA